>Ga0334892_1000111_pt1 | contig 130508 bp, 101 predicted proteins | sample GraSluR3_MG_4_FD_207213 | JGI IMG/M metagenome (GOLD analysis project Ga0334892, IMG submission 207213) | Sludge microbial communities from methane-producing bioreactor in Wageningen University, Netherlands - Granular Sludge_15_04-R3 | ecosystem: Engineered > Bioreactor > Anaerobic >...
GACGAACCCCGTCTTATTCACCCTTCCCCCTCGTTGGGGAAGGGAAGCGGACCCGAAGGGTTCGCGGGGATGGGGGTTCTCAAACGGTCTCTGACAGGCCATTTGAGAAGTCTGGTGAAGCGTTGTTTCCCCCACCCCAAACCCCTCCCCCATAAAGAGGGAGGGGCTAACAAGCCAGCTTTCTCCCTTCCCTCCTGGTGGGGGAAGGGCCGGGGATGGGGGGAACGCAGTTTTTCAAATGGTCTCTGAGGCCGCGCCGCTAATCCTGCATGTAGATGACTTCGATCTCGCGGTCTTGCAGCAGGGTCAGCCGGAACTCAAGGATCGGCTGCTCCAGGGCATAGCTCGCGTCGGCGGCGGGCGACACGTTGATCGTGCGCGCGCCCGCCGGCAGCGTGAGTTGCACGTTGACCGGCTCGGCGTACATGCCCGGCTGTTTTTGCAGCGCCAGCGTATAGCGGTGGAACGGGCCGATCGTCTCCACCAGGGCCGGCGTGGTATAGGTGTACTGGAAGCGCTCGCTCTGGTTGTAATTGATCGTCGCGCGCGACACGAACGCCGTGTGACTCACGTCCGACACCACCACCGGTTCGGCGTTGAGGTTGGTCGTGCCGGTGAGCGTGCTGCCCGCGGGCACGAACGCCTGGATGATCGCGTGGTAGTTGATATCGCCGTAGTGCGCCGGGTGGACCGCCGGATCGGCTTCGGCCAGCCGCGCCGGGTAGTCGTAGGCCACCGCCAGCCGGCTGTCGAGCGTCCCGTCGGCCAGGATCTCGACGTCGTACGTCAACTGGCGCAGGATCGACCGGTTGGACTTATTGCCCAGGTTGGCGTCGGCCACCATCACGTAATCCTGCTCGACGGCGGGCTTTTGCGCGCCCCAGATGTTCAGGATGTCGAACGCCCGGTTGAGCCGCTCGTCGGTGAAGTACACCATGATGTGCTTCTCTTGCAGCGCGCGCAGCACGTCCCCGCGCAGATCGACGGCCCGCTCCTGGTCCACGGACTGCCAGTCGTCCATGATCTGCTGGTAGAGCGCCGCCAGGAAGCGTTTGTGCGGCACGTCGCCGCCGCCCTCGGCGCGAATCTGGTACACGGCGTCGCGGAAGGTTTCCGGCGTGACCGTCTCGTTGTAGCCGGGCACGGTGACGCTGCCCAGCCCCTGGAGGATGTACTCGAAGCCGAAAATGTCGATGCTGATCACGCCATCGACGGGGCTGTTCGGGTTGCCGCCCTCGTCATAATACCAGGCGGCCATGCGCGCCGTGTTCGGAAAATCGGCGTACCAGCTCCCGTCCCACGCGGCATAGATCGGCTGGCCGTAGCGAATCCACCACGACGGCACCGCGATCTGGTCGATCTGGCTGGCGGGCGGCGGGTTGGGGCTGGAGTCCGTAGTGGGGCTGTAGGCGAAATCGAGAATGCGCCCGTTGCGGACCGTCATCCAGCCGTAGGTGCTGATATACCCGCCCGACGGGCGCAGCTCGTCGCTGTTCTGCGAGAGGACGAGGTAGGTCTGGGTGTCGTTGATGCCCAGCGCCACGCGCAGCATGTCCGGCGCGTCGAGCAGCACGCTGTTGACGTCGGCCAGCTCGTCGTGATAGCGGGCCAGCCCATCGACCGTCACGAACAGGTCGGGCGACACCTTCGCCAGGTTCAGCCCGTCGATGATCGCCTGCGCTTCGTCCAGGTGCCTCTGCGCGCTCAAGAACCGCCCGCGCCCCAGGCTCAACAGCTCGACCACGCGCTCGCCGGAGGACAACTGGGGGGCCAGCGTCTCGTCGTCTTCGCCCTCGGTCAAAAAGTTGAGCGCGGGCTGCATGCCGGTCAGCGTGTCGTCGGCGGCAACGGCCAGCTCGTAAGCGGCATCCAGCGACAGCAGCATCGTCTCCAGGTCGGCGTTCCACGCATCGAACGGGCGCAGGAACGACGTCTGGCGCCGGGCGCTGGTCAGGCTGCGCTGGAGATCGCGCACCCCGGTGTGCACCCGCTCGAAATCGGCCAGCGTCAGCTCGGTGCCGGGCGTGCTGTTGAGGATGCCCCAGGCGCGGTCCAGGCGACTCCAGGAGTCATTGACCGTGTTGCGGGCGTTGATGGTCAGCACCAGCGCGCTCATGACCACCACGGCCAGCACCGCCGCGACGATCACCAGCATCACCAGCCAGTTGAGCCGTTTGATCCGCCGCCGGGCCCGCCGGACGAACCGGAACGGGCCTCCTCGCCGCCGGCGCCGGCGCGTGCGTTCCTGGGGGGTGATCAGTTCGGGCAGCGAGGGGGTGTGCGGTTGTGTTTCGGACATGCGTTTCCCGGTCTACTCACATCAAAAGACAAGTCTCACCACAGAGCTTTCCCATAGAGAGCCCAGAGGAAAAACCGTTCTTTTCTCTTTCCCCCCGGCGCCCGGCGTGATCTCGCTGTGGCTCGGTATCTCCCGCCGCTATTTCTGCGCGCCGGGCTTGGAGTCGCTGTAGTAATAGTAATAGTCGTAGCCGTAGCCATACCCGCCCTTGTCGCGGGGGTTGACGGCGTTCAATACCAGCCCGCTGACCGATATGCCCAACTGGGTGAGCTGCTCTTTGGCGCGCAGCGCCGCCCCGCGCCGGGTCTGCCCGGCTTCGAGCACCAGCACCATCGGCACCTCGAGCGTCGAGGCCAGCACGAGGCTGTCCGCCACGACCAGCACCGGCGGCGTATCGAACAGGACGATGTCGAACTCGCCGGACGCGTGCAGCTCCTGGAACCAGCGCTGCATGGCAACCGAGCCGAGCACTTCCGTCGGGTTCAGCGGAATGTAGCCGCTGGTGATCACGCTCAGGTTGGGGATCTCCGTCGGGCGGATGCACTCGTTCAGCGTCTGCTGCGCGTTGGCTTTGCCGGTCCCCTCGAACGGCTCGCCGGGGTCCACCGCCAGCAGCGTCGACAGCCCGACGCTGTTCTCCAGGTCGAAGATGTCGTGCACCCTCGGGCGGCGCAGGTCGGCATCGATCAGCAGCACGCGCCACCCGGCTACGGCCATCGTCACCGCCAGGTTGGCCGTGGTGATGCTCTTGCCCTCGGACGGGCCAGGGCTGGAGACGATATACACGCCTTTGGTCACGCTGCCGTTGGACGAAAACAGCAGGTTGGTGCGCAGCGTGCGATATTCTTCCGAGATCGGCGAGCCGGGGTCGCGGAAGGTGATCAGGCGCTGCGGGTACGAATCGCGCGTCTTGCCGAACCGCGTGATAGCGGCCAGCGTCGGCAGCGCCAGGGACTGCGTCGCTTCTTCGGGCGAGTGGATCGTGTCGTCGAGGTATTCGATCAACAGGGCCACGCCCGCCGCCAGCGCGCCGCCCACAATCGCCGCCAGGATCACCTGCGAAAACAGGCTGGAACCGATCGGCGTGGTGGGCACGCGTGCCCGCTCCACGATGTCGAGCGAATTGGTGCGCCGTTGGAGCGTGGTGATATTCGCCGAGAACTGGGCGATATTCGACGACGTCTGGATCACCTGGTCGGCGATCACGTTCCGCTGCTCGCGCAGGTCTTCGACCGTCGCCGGGTCGAGCGTGGTTGCCAGTTGGCTGTCGATGGCGTTGAGCTGCAAGCGGAGCTGCTGGAGTTCCTCGCGCAGCCGGTCGATCTCGGCGGTCGCCAGGTCGATCTGGCTCTGCTGTTCGGGCGTCAGGTTGGTCGGGCTGTTGACGATCAACTGGCGGGCGACTTCGTTCACCATGTCCGCCGCCAGCACCGGGTCGGTATATTCGATCTCCAGCACGAGCAGCGACGTGTTATTGACTACCCGCGTGCTCAGCATCCCCCCAAGCTGGCCCGGCGTGACGGGAAAATCGCCCGCGTCGACCGTTGCTTCGAGCACGTCGTAGGTCTTCGCCAGCACGGCGTAATTCTGGACCAGCTCGACCCCGGTCCGCAGGTCGTTGAGTTCCGGGTTGGGCGCGTCCATGATGCCGCCCACCGACACGGTGACTTTCGCCTGGTAGACGTCGGGCTCGTTGCTGCGAAACAGGTAGGCCGCCCCGGCAGCCAGAAACGCGCCCAAAAACAGCAGCCAGAACCACTTGCGAAACAGCCGGATATAGGCAATCAGTTCCATGAATCAATGTGTCCGTTTCAGCGTATAGCGCTTACGATAACGCACGTTTTGCCATAAAAGCAAAAAACTTGATAGTTGGGTAGATACAACGCAGTGAATTAGGGACGATTTCATGAACGTGATTGCGCGCCCGTCATGCGTTCTCTCCCCCCCTGTGACACCTGTCCGGCCCGGCAGCGGATCGCCATCATCAAACCGGAGGCACCCTCATTGTACCGTTTGGCACGATATGGTTCAAGCGCCGACCGGCGCGGGTGCGTTTCAAATCTGGCGAGTTTGAACCACAGAGCACACGGAGAGCACAGAGGATTTTAAGAGAGACACTCAAAACATGCTCTCTCTGTGTCCTCTGCGACCTCTGTGGTGGGCTCTTTGCCCGCCCCCTGCCCCGCGTCACCCCTCCGGATAGCCGAGCGCGCGCATCAGCGAGTTTTCGGCCAGCTCCGGGATCGCGTCCTGGTAGGCGGCGGCATAAGTGCGATTGTCCAGCCGCCCGGTGTTGATCGTGGCGATGGCCGCCGCCAGCCGCGCCTCGTCCACCGGCGCGCCGATCCGGTCCAGAACGTGGCGCAGGGTCGCCTCCGGCTCGCGGAGCAGCGTCTCGTAACGGATCTCCGTGTACTGCGCCGCCGGGATCGTCTCGCGGAAGGTCAGCAGGTGCGCCTGGTACGCCTCCCACAGGTCGAAGCAGAAGCGGAACTCGCGCCCGCGCGGGTCGCGGTGATCGGGGTGCGTGCGCCAGCGTCTGGCCTGGGCGAGCTGGCGGCGGTGCAGGCTGATCGCCACGTCGATCCCGTTGCGGATGATGTGCACGACCTGCGCCTGGGGGAACACGTCCAACCAGATCGCCAGCGTCAGCGACGTGCGCGGGTCCTTCCACGACCAGACCGGCGGCGATCCGCCGCGCCGGAGCCGCCACCACAGCGGCCAGCCCCAATAGCGCAGCCCGCCCCACCCGCTGAGCATGTGCGCGCGGAAGTCCCGCGCCCTGCCGGCGGCGAACGCCGGATCGCGGAGCGCGTCCAGCAGCGGGCCGGGATCGTTCCACCGCGCGCCGGCGGCCCGCAGCGCCCGCTCGTTGATCGCGCGGAAATGCAGCGACTCCGCATTGATGCGCCCCTGGTCCGCGCCCATGTGCACGCCCAGCCCATCCAGCAGGCGGCACAGCAGGCTGGTGCCGGAGCGGTGCATCCCGACCAGGATCACCGGCGGGTGATCGCCCAGGCGCTGGGGTGAGGGCGTTTGTAGAAACGGCATGGCTCGCTCTGTGTCTCCCGGTTGGCGGCGCGGGCTCGGACCCCGATCGCCGGGCGCGCCGCTGGTGAATGGCGCCCCTATTCTACCGGCTGGCCCTGGATCCGGGCCACCAGCGCGCGCCAGCGGGCGGTCTGGGCGGCTTTGTCGGCCCGGTTCTGGTAGAGGGTGACGTTGGTGTTGGTCCACAGGTTCAGCCCGATCTGCGTCCGCGTCGGGTTGCGGTGCGTCAGAAAGGGGCGGTTCTCCCAGGCGTACAGCTCAAATTCGGCGGCCAGCGCCGCATACGCCGCCCCCTGCCCCGGCGCGATGCCGTCCAGCGTGTCGATCGCGCCCACCACCGGGAACACCACCGCCAGCCAGCCGCGCCTCCGCGCCCGGTCCGCGATCTGCCAGCCGGTGTCTTTGCTCACCACGCCGGTCCAGCGCTCGGCCCAGCGCCCGGCACGGAACGCCCGCCGGGGCAGCCGCAGCACGGCGCGATCGACCAGGCGCGGCAGCCAGAAGGCCTGGCGCAGCCCGAAATCGACCAGCCGCCGGGCCGCCGTGCGGGCGTAGGGTCGCCAGTCCGGATCGAGCGCGCGCAGCGCGTCCGTCCGCCAGAAGGCAAACGGCGGGCTGGGAAAGTCGTGGTACTTGCCGAGCTTCCAGGGCGAATAGGGCGCGCCGGCGGCGACAATCTGCGGGGTCGCGCCGGACACGATACCGGTCAGGATCGCATCCCAGCCCGGCTGGAACACGAACACGTCCGGATCGACGATCAGCGTGTAAGGCGTGTCCACGCGGGCGAACAGCGCGTTCAGCCCGATGGCGTGCGCGACCGACATCCGCTCGCCGCTGACATCGACCGGCACGATCTGCAAGCCGGGCACGTCCAACGCCGCCAGCGCGGGATCGTCGCCGTTGGTGTTGTCCGCGATCAGGAAGCGAATCGCGCCGGGCTGGCGCGCCTGGGCCAGCAGGTTGGCGCACAACTCGCGCAGAAAGTCCGCGGAGCGCCAGCTCACGCTGAGGACGGTGATGGTAGCCGGGCCGGTCATGTGTTCCTCTCGTCGATCGTCTGCACTGCGCGGGCCGCGGCGGCGGGCCCCCTTCCCCCCACGCCCGGCCCATCGCCGCCCGGATCACAGCCCCCACTCGCCCGGCGCGCTCCCCACCTTATATATACAGTGGAGTGGGCCGGGTGTGGGGGACTATCGCCGGGCGGCGTGTGGTGTTTCTAAATGACTACGCGAAGACCTACCAGCGGTGATGGACCTCCGCGCGGATGTACCGGTCGTATATCCCGCGAATGGCGGCCATCTGCTCCGGGCTGAGCGGCGGCAGCTCGGCGGCCCGGACGTTGTCCTCGGCCTGCGACGGGCGCTTGGCGCCGGGGATCACGCACGACACCGCCTCGAACATCAGGATCCAGCGCAGCGCGAGCTGCGCCATCGTCGCGCCGGGGGGCACCAGCGGGCGGATCTCCTCGACCGCATCCAGCCCGGTCTCGAAATCCACGCCGGAGAACGTCTCGCCCTTGTCGAACGATGCACCTTCCCGGTTGAAGTTGCGGTGATCGTCGGCGTCGAACGTCGTCTGGCGCGTCATCTTGCCGGTGAGCAGGCCGCTCGCCAGCGGCACCCGCGCCAGGATGCCCACCTTGCGCCGCTGCGCTTCCCGGAAGAACAGGTCGGCGGGCCGGTGGCGGAACATGTTGAAGATGATCTGCACGGTCTGGACGTGGGGATACTCGATGGCCTTGAGCGCTTCCTCGACTTTCTCCACGCTCACGCCGTAATAGCGAATCTTCCCGGCGGCGACCAGGTCGTCCAGCGCGCCGAACACCTCGGGCCGGTAGTAGACCTCGGTGGGCGGGCAGTGAAGCTGCACCAGGTCCAGGCAGTCGGTGTCCAGGTTGCGCAGGCTGCGCTCGACGAAGCGCGTCAGGTTCTCGGCGGTATAGCCGTCGGCCACGTGCGGATCGAGGCGCCGCCCGGCCTTGGTCGCCACGTAGACCGTCTCGCTCCGCTCTTTGAGCACCTGCGCGATCAACTGCTCGCTGCGGCCATCGCCGTACACGTCCGCCGTATCGATGAAGTTCACGCCGTGATCGATGGCGGTGTGCAGCGCGGCGATGGATTCCCGATCGTCGACGGGGCCCCACGCGCTGCCAATCGCCCAGGACCCGAAGCTGACCTCGGAGACTTTCCAGCCGGTGCGTCCCAGTTCGCGGTAGTTCATGCCTGTTCCTCCCCCATGCTGCTCGTATCGATTGCACACGCCTCTAGTGTACCGGGCAACGGCTCCCGGCGCACGTCCGGCGAGAGGCGCCCGGCCCGTCTCGCAGAGCGCGCTGTGAACGCTGTGGTTGCGCGATTCTCTCACAGGTGTGATCAAACGCTTGTCGCCGGTGTGCAGGCCCGTCTGTCAGGATGTACAGATGGCTCTTTAACCCTTCCACATAACCAGCTTATAACGGTGCTATCGGCCCGACTTGATTAATTTCAAATGTTGGCTATCCTATTAGTATATGCAACTCGACGGTCATGAGGCTGTTTGAGCATACCTTCGGGTGGGCGGTGGATTTTTCCCCTATACTGATATCAATGCCGCCTGGGCTCATGCCGGTTGCATATTTCCGACGCGCGAGCAATTATCGCCCGGGGTGGGCACTTTGTACACCACAAGGCACACCAGCAAAATTGTGAGGGCTTTAAGGAGTTATCCCATGCGTTTACGGCACTGCATCCCCCTACTTGTTCTGATCGCGCTGCTGCTGACTCCCGTTCCCCAGGCCAGCCTGGCCCAGGACGGCGGGACCACCTGCGAGCAGCTCATCCGCCAGGCCGTCACGGACCTGGGCACCAACTGCGCGAACCTCGGCCCCAACAGCCTGTGTTATGGCTACGAGGGCGTCGAAGCCGAGCTAATCCCCGCCGGTCCCTTCGACACGCCCGGCCAGCGCGCCGCCCTGAGCGACGTCCAGAGCGTCAAAACCAGCCTGGCCGATCCGGCGCTCGGAGAATGGGGCATTGCCGTGATGAACGTGCAGGCCAACCTGCACGGCGCGTCGCCCCGGATGGCGACGTATTATCTGCTGGGCGACGTGGAGATCACCAACGCGGTCGATCCCGCTGCTGCGCTGATGCCCGCCGACCCGGTCCCGGTGACGACCAACGCCCAGGCGGACGTGCTGCGCACGCCGGGCGCGGGTGGCAAAGTCCTGGCGACCGTCGCGGCGGGGGCCACGCTGATGGCCGATGGCGTCAGCCCGGACGGCGGCTGGGTCCGCGTGTTGTACGAAACCCGCGCCGCCTGGGTGAGCGCCGACCTGATCGACGAGCAGGACGCGCTGGCCGATCTGCCCGCCATCAGCAAAGCCAGCCGCACGCCGATGCAGGAATTCACCTTCCGCACCGGCGGATCGTCGCCGGGCTGCCCGCAGGCGCCGCCCTCGGTGGTGGTCGTCCAAAGCCCGCGCGACACGACCGTTGACATCAAGGCCAACGGTGTCGACATTCGCGTCGGCTCGGTCGTCTTCCTGCGCAGCCAGAACAACGGCGATATCGAATTGAGCGTGGCCGATGGCGCCGCGATCCTGTTCCCCGAAACCCCGCGCCAGACGCGCGTCCCGGTGGGCGCCGCGGTGACGATCCCCGCCGGCGGCACGACCTGGCGCAACTGGCGCATGCCCGGCCAGGATGAATGGGACCAGTACGACGCGATCCAGACGTTCCCCGGCAACCTCGGCCCGTACCCGGTCCCGATCCCGATCATCATTCGCCCGTCCGGCGTGGGCGCGCCGCCGCCGTACATCGAGACGCCGGGCGGCCCGGTGACCCCCTTCCCGCCCAAGCCGCCGATCTTCCCCTTCGTCCCGCCGGTGGATGGCACGCCCGGCCAGGCGCTGGCGCCCGTCCCGTGGACGCCGGTCAGCCTGGGCGCGGATGCCTGCCCGGATGGCGTGCTCTATCACAGCGACCGCGGCGGCACGTGGGATATCTTCATGCTGGGCGGCCCCGCGCTGGCTAATGGGGTATCCCAGGGGCCGGACAGCGCCGACGCGCAGCCCTCCGCCTCGCCGGACGGCCAGTGGGCGGCCTTCACCTCGGACCGCGACCCGCTGGGCGACTGGGAGATCTTCATCGCCCGCGTCGATGGCTCGCAGCTCGCGCGCCTGACCTTCAACAGCGCGACCGACACCAACCCCGTGTGGGGCCCGGATTCGCGGATCGTCTTCGAGTCCGACCGTGAAGGCAACTGGGACCTGTTCCTGGTGGACGTGGCGACGAACGATGAGCCGGTCCCGCTGACCGACGACGAAGGCAACGACATCGCGCCCTTCTGGTCGCCGGACGGCGAGCGGGTTTACTTCCAGAGCGACCGCGATGGCGTGTGGAGCATCTACGCCGTGGAGATCGCCACCGGCGAGGTGTCGCTGGTGGTCGATACCGGCCTGGAGGGCCAGAACCCGATCGTTTCGCACGACGGCGAATCGCTGGCCTGGCTCCAGAAGAACGACTTCGGCGTGTACGACCTGTGGATCATGGACCTGGAAAGCGGCGAGATGCAGCAGCTCACCGACCTGGGGACGGACGTGGGCAGCCCGACCTTCGCGCCGGACGACACGATCCTCACCTTCCAGGCCCGCGTCGAGGACAACTTCGACGTGTTCGTGGTGGAGATCGAAACCGGCGACATCAAGGCGCTGACCTCCGGCCCCGGCGACGACTACGCGCCGACGTTCGTGTGCGGCAGCCCGGTCGTGGTCTTCCACTCGGACGCCGACGCGCCCGAAGAACTGCCCGGCCTGCGCCAGATCTACCAGGTTTCGGCGCTGCCGATGGACCAGCCGGCGCCCGCTCCCACGCAGCTCACGACCGATCCCGCCGCGGACAACATCTTCCCGATGGGTGACCCGCGCGAGGAACTCAACAGCCGCCAGAGCGCCAGCACAATGGTCGAACCGGCCCGCTAGCAGACTCACGAGGTCCCAGGGCGCGCGCCCTGGGGCCGTCTTTTTGGGATAGAACATCGCCCCGGAGGGCGCAGCGAGCGCAGAGAGACAAAACTCTGTGTTCCCTGCGCCCTTTGTGGTGAGCCTCTGAGGCCCCTACCCCGCGCGCCCGGCGCGCCAGCGCTCCCACAGCGCGGCGAGCGTCGCTTCCAGCCGTGCCTCGAAGACCGGCCCCAGGTGGGTGGTCACGTCGTCGTGATTGTCGAAGACCGCGAACGGCACGCGCTGCCCGCGAATCACGATCCCGTCCGGCGACTCGGCGGCGAGATCGTGCCAGTCCACCGCCTTGTACAGCCGTTCGAGCTTGCTGTCCGGCAGGCCGTGCTCCAGAATGCTGTCGGGCCGGTCCGGGTTGAAGCGGCGCCGGTTCTTGCGCAGCGATTCTTCATACGACACGTCGATGTAGAAGATCGCGGCCTGCCGGGCGATTTCCGCGCTGAGGTGCGGGTAGGCGGCGCGATAGCCGCCGTGCTCGCTCCCGCGCGAGAACTCGATCAGGACGGTGTGCGTCGCGCCCAGGTCGGGCGTGTCGCGCGCGGCCTTCTCGTATTCGAGCGCCAGCCGTTCGATCAGCAGGTGCCACAGATCGTGGTGGATGAAGTAGCCGTCGGGCGTGGTATGCAGCCGAGGGCGGCCCAGCTTCTTTTCGAGCAGGGCATCTTCCTCGAACCACGTCCACAGCATGGGGAAGTCGTCCAGCTCCAGCAGGCGGCCCATGTGGAACCGCTCGCGGCGGCGGTCGTCGGGCAGGCGGCGCAGGAAGTCGAGCAGCTCGCTCTTGCCCGCGGCGGGCCGCCCGTTGACGATGAGGATCGGGAAAATCGGGTTCATAGATGCGCGGTCCTTGTCATTCGCGGTATACGCGGATTCGGCTTTTCTCCTGGATGCCCGGCGGCAGCTCGATCGTGCGCATCCCCGGATAATAGTCGGCTTTGCACCACAGCTTGAGCCGGCTGTCGAACAACGCGCTGGCTTCCTCTTCGGCGGCGATCAGCACGATATCGAAGGGATGGCCCGGTTCGTCGCCGAAGGTCACTTTCGGCGCCTGCCACTGCCCGTTCCCCTTGAGGACGTGGCTGGCCTCGCACGGGAATTCGGACTGCGGATACCACCGGCCATGAGATGGGAAGACCAGCACCCACAGGTCGCCTTCGGCATCCATCGTATAGGTGCCGGTGACGGTCGTCTCCGCGCCGACCCGGTCGCCTTCGGCAGGGCTGGTGATCGCCGCCTGCCCGGCCAGTTGAACCGTCGCCAGCGTGGGCGGCCTGCCCCATTGTTCCTCGGTGCGGACCAGATTCCTCACGCGGTAGACCTCGCTCACTTCTTCCGGCAGCGCGGGGAAGCCGGGATATTCGCCCTCGGCGCACCACGCCATCAGCTTGTAGGCGATGAACTGGCTGTCGTCGGGCGTGTTCGCCACGGCCAGCACGACGTCGAACAACTCCCCGGCAGAGTCCGCACCCCCCAGCCCGACGCGCATCTCCCACCTGCCGCCGCTGCCCGGAATGCGCTCGCCCCGGCAGGGGTTCTCAGACTGCGGATAGGCCCGGCCATTGGGCGAGATGACGAACGCCCACAAATCCCCGTCCAGCGCGCCGGGATTTTCGGCGATGAACGTGACGAGCTGGGCGACGCGCTCGCCATCGCTGAGATTCGTCGTCCAGGCCGCCGGGGGCGGCGGCGTGGGGCCGGGCGTGGGATCGGGATCGTCGTCGCCGTCCAGGCCCCCCGCGATCAGCACGCCGAGGACAAGCCCGGTGACCAGCCCGATCGCGCCGGCAAGCGCGATCTTCCACCAGGTTCGCTGGGGCGGCGGCGCGACCGGCAGCGCGCTTCGCACCAGGCACACGAGATCATCCAGGGCGGGATCGAGGTATTTTTTGCTGTCCGGGACCTCGACTCCCTGGCTCCGCAGCAGGTCGCGCACGCTCTGATTCGGCGGATCGTCCGGCTCGCGGAACCCCGGCTGGAACACCGGAATGAGCGTCAGACCCAGGTTGCATGCCTGCTCGATTTCCCTCTGCACCCACTCCGCCGAGAGGGTGTCCGGCCCTAACAAGCATACGAATACCCTGGCCCCGGCGATAGCCTGGCCCAGTTGGGGCGGAAAAGGGCCCGCTAACGCCAGCCCCTCGATGTCCAGAAAAGCGCTGATTCCCTCGTCGTCGAGCCGGTCTTTGATGATATAGGCCAGATCAGCGCTGGCTTTGCGCTGGTAACTGATGAATACGTCGGCCATGCCCCCCTCCTCCTCGCGCGGCACACCGTCCTTTTCTATGGTACGCCTGATGCGCCCGGTTGACCAGCCGCCCAGCGCGGCGGGTGCATTTCAAAGCTGGGGCAATTTATGAACCGCAGAGAACACGGAGAGCACAGAGGGGAATTTTAGAGAGACTCTCAAAAACAATCCTCTCTCTGTGTCCTCTGCGCCCTCTGGGGTGAACAGCTCCCCTACCCCGCCACGCCGCGCCAGACTGCGTCCAGCGCCTGGAGCGTGACCAGGTTGCGCACCGGGTACCCCGACTCCAGGTTGGGCAGCGTGAGGTCGCCCGCCGACGTGATCGGTCCGTGCAGGTGGAAGCCGTCCGCGCCGATGCCGTGATTCGCCAGCGGCTTGAGCGCGCGCCACAGGTTCATCACCGGGACGCCGTAATCCCACGCGACGCGCACCACCATCTGGTTGAACAGGATCGAGGCGTCCGGCGAGGACGCGTGCGGCGGAAACGTGCTCAGCACGGGGACGATCCCCGCCTGCATCGTCTCGACGACCGCGCGCCGCAGCGCGCCGTCGAACTGCTCCGGCGTGAGCACCAGGATATCGTTCGTGCCGAACATGATCACGGCGATGCTGGGGTTGTGGGCGCGGTACTCGCAGGCCAGCGGCGACTCGCCGGGCTGGCAGTGGGCCGGGTTGGCCCACAGCGGATCGAGCACGGCGCCGACGTTCAGCCCGTTCTCCGCCGCCAGCGACCGCAGCGTGAACGCCCCGGCGTACTGGTCGATCACCGCCTGCAGGTCGCCGTACTCGCCCAGACGGTAGCGCCCCTCGCCGAACGGGTGCAGGAACAGCCACGACGAGGAATTGCAGTCCCCGATCTTGGAGACCATCGCCGGGTCGCGGCCCAACCGCGCGCCCTGCGCGTAGATGGCGCGCGCCCGGTCCGTTGCGGCGGGGACGACCGGCACCGCGTCCAGGTCGATGGTCGCCGCCCTCGCCCGGATCAGCGCGCTGTGATCGACCCGGTGGGACTCGTCGTAGCGGAACCGGTTGCCGTTCGGGGTGCCGAACGCCGAGCGGGGCAGGATTTCGCCGCTGACCGGCAGGTTGTCCAGCGCCAGGGCGTCGCGGTAGGACAGGTACGCCCCGGACATCCACCCGCGAAACTGCCGGTCGAGCGTGGAGCCGAGCAGCCAGGACGCGTCCGGGCTGCGCGCTTCAAGGTGCAGCGCGGTCTGGGGCGGCAGTTGGGCGACGGCAGCGTAACCGGCATCCGGCCCCAGCCGGACGATCAGCTCGACCGTGGTCCGCGCGTCGGCGGGGTCCTGCGCGGCGGCGGGCGCTCCGGCCCAGGGAGCCGCCAGCAGGAGTCCCAGCAGCAGGATGATGGTGTGACGCATCGGCGCGTGTCTCCTTCACTCGCGGTTTGGAGACAAGTGTACCGGCATCACGCCGTTTTACCAGCGCGCGGAAAAGAGGAGACGTTCTCACCACAGAGGACACGGAGCGCACAGAGTTTTTTCTTTCATTTTCGTTTCTCTGCGTTCTCTGTGCACTCTGTGGTGAGCTTCTGTGGTTAGCGGCCCCTCACCCGCCAGCGACCGGCGACACCAGCCGCACGCGATCCCCCGGCTGGAGCGCGTAGCCGTCCGGCGGGTAGCGGTTGTTGACCGTACACAGCGCCACCTGCGCCGGGTCGATGCCCAGCGCGGCGTAGAGGTCCGGCAGGGTGGCGCCGGGGGCCAGTTCCACCCGGACCGGCCCCGCATCGTCGCGGTTGAGGCGCTCGCGCAGCGCCGCGCTCAGGCGCACCTCGACCGCGATCATCGCACAACGTGCCCGTTCAGCAGCCCGTCGAGCTGGTAGCTGTGCAGGCAGTCCGCGGTCGGCTCGCCGTTCGCGTCCCAGCCCATCAGCCGGTAATACTCGTCGATCATCGGCTCCAGCCTGACCACGTGCCCCTGGGCGGGACCGTCGGCCATCGGCTCGGCGAGCGCCCGTTTGGGCAGCGTGTCGTCGGCCCGCGTCAGCCCTTCGCGGTTGTTGCACAGCCGGGCCAGCGTGCTGATCCGCTGGCCGAGGTGCTCCAGCGCGCGCGGCTCCGGGTAATCCCAGCCGGTCGCCGGGACGAGAAGCTGCCACAGTTCCTTGAGCGTCATGCCGTAGGACGTGAAGAAGCACAGCACCGCCGAGTCGATCACCGCCGCCTCGGACTGGTGAATGCGGAAGATCTCCGGCTTGCCGTCCTCGGTCAGCGGGTTGGCCCCGCCCAGCAGCTCGACCAGCGGCGCGCCGTGCAGGTGGCACGCCCCGCGCTCGCTGACGGCGTAGGCCAGCGCCGTGCCTTTGGCCGCGTTGGGATGGTAGGCGGGCATCTCCAGCCCCTTGACCTGCATGGCGAACGCCTCGCTGCCGGGGTAGTGCCTGCTCATCTCGCGCGCCCCCAGGCCCATCAGCCGCCCGATGCCCTCGCCACGCGCGATCTTGCCCAGCAGCGCCAGCATGGCCGCCGCGTCGCCCCATTCCGGCACGATGCCGTCCAGGTCGGCAGCGGTCACGTAGCCGCGCTGGTACAGTTCCATGACGAAGCCGATCACGTTCCCGGCGCTGATCGTGTCCAGCCCGTACTCGTCGCAGATGTGATTGGCCTCGACGATGGCCCACTTGTCGCCGATCCCGCACGTGGTCCCCAGGCTGTAGATCGTCTCGTAGTCCGGCCCGTCGAGCATGTAGCCGTCGCGCTTGGCGATCTTGCTGCAGTGGATCGGGCAGCCCCAGCAGGCGACGTCCTGCGACCAGACCTCCGCCCGCCAGCGCTCGCCGTAGAGCTTTTCGGCGTCTTCGAACTGGCCCTGCTGGAAGTTGCGCGTCGGCAGCGCCCCCGCCACGTCGATCAATTCGAGGATGTTGGTCGTCCCGTGCTTGCCCATCCGGTCGATCGGGCTGCTCATGCGCAGGGCGCGCAGCGCCAGCCGCAGCCCCTCGGCGAACCCGTCCGGATCGTGGACCTGCACGCCGCCCGTCCCGGCGGCGACGACCGCTTTGAGCCGCTTGCTGCCCATCACCGCGCCGCTGCCGCCGCGCGCCGCGATCCGCTCGCGGCTAACCACGCCCGACAGCCACGATCCCCACTCGCCCGCCGGGCCGATGCTGACCACCTCGGCGTGGGCGCCGTAGGTCGCTTTCAGGCCGCGCTCGGTGTGGGACGTGGACCGGCCCCAATAGTCGCCCGCCGGTTCCAGGCTGATCGCCTCGTCGCGGATGACCAGGATCGACGGTTGGGCCGCGATCCCGCTGATCACGACGAAGTCGTACCCGGCGAACTTGAGCGCCTGCCCGAACGGCCCGCCGCTGTAGCTGTCCAGAATCCCGCCGCTGACCGGGCTTTTGGTCACCAGCGCGAACCGGCCACTGGTGGGCGCGGGCGTGCCGGTCAGCGGGCCGGAGCCGAAGATCAGCCGGTTGTCCGGCCCCAGCGGGTCCGCGCCGGGCGGCTGGTGGTGGTACCACAGCCAGGTGGCGATGCCCCGCCCGCCGAGCAGCAGCTCGGCCACGTCCTCGCGCAGCGGCTCGACCCGCGCCTCGAACGGGTCCAGGTGCACGAACAGGACCTGCCCCGCATAACTCCGATTAGCCAGCGCCATTTCCGCCTCCTCGTTCCAGCATGATGATCGCGTCCTCCGGGCAGGCGAGCACGCAGGCCGGGTCACCGCCGCACAGGTCGCAGAAGATCGGCTGATCGTCGCGGAAGGCGATGACGCCCAGCGGGCACTCGTCCACGCAGATGTGGCACGCGTTGCATTTCTCTTCGATCAGGTGGACCATGCCATCGGCGATGTACAGCGCGCCCTCCGGGCATTTCTCGACGCACACGTTGCACAGCGTGCAGTGGCGCGGCGTGTAGATCGTCTTGCGCTTATAGGCGCGGTCCGGCTGCGGGCTGTAGATTTTGACGGTCGAGTACAGCGGGTTGCCGCCGTAGCCGTGCACCAGCGCGCAGTTGATCTCGCACAGCAGGCAGCCGGTGCACCGGTCGGTCAGCCCCTTGAGCTGGATCACGCCCGGTTTCTCGACCGGCTTGATCTCCTCGACGCGCCGCCCCTCGTGGACAATGGCGACCAGGTCGCGCACCATCTGGGCCGGGTCGGGCGCTTTGGTCACGTTGCGGCCAAAGACGGTGCCCGCGCCGCCCGCCTCGATGGCCTCGGCGACCAGTTCCAGCGCGTCGGTGTCGCGCTCGGAGCGCGCGCCGCCCAGCGCCAGCACCGGCACCTCGGCAGCCTCGACCAGCCGCCGGAACGACTCGACATCGCCGGTGAACGGGATTTTGAGCATGTCCGCGCCCACCTCGACCGCCATGCGCGCGCCGGTGATCAGCACGTCGACGATGTTGGCGCCCGTCACCGACGCGCCCACCGCCAGCGGCTCGATGATGCACACCAGCCCGATGCGGCGGCATTCCTGCGCGAAGGCGGCGCAGGTCGCCAGGTTGCGGGCCTCGGTTTCGTCGTCGAAGCCCAGGAACAGGTAAATGGTGATGGCCGACGCGCCCAGGTCGAGCGCGTCCTGCGCCGTGGCGATTGCCAGGTGGCGCAGTTCCTGCTGAGGGATGGCGTTGGCGACGTTGGAGCCGCCCAGGCGCGGCGCGTTCATCCAGTCTGCGCGGACCAGCAGGGCCGGCGTGCGGCGCCCCTTGAGCAGCTCGCCCAGGCGCATGGCCTGCCCCAGGCTGAGCAGGATCGCGTCCGCGCCGCCCTCGACCACCTGCCCCACGATGCGCCGCAGCTCGGCCACGTTGGGCGTGAAGTCGCTCATCCAGCCGTGATCCGCCGCCACGCAGACGGCCCGCCCATCGTTCGGATTCAGGATCCGGTACAGTCGCTGCTGCTTGCCCGCGTTCATGAGGCGGCCATCCCCACCAGCGCGCCCGCCGCGTCGAGGACCGGCCCGGCGTCGGCCAGGGCGTGGCTCCCGATCACGATCCCGGCGCAGCCCGCCGCCAGCGCCGCGCCCAGGGCATCGCGCCCCGCGTCGAGATCGGCGGCGGTGTCCACGCGCAGGAACAGCGGCACCGGCGAAAAATCGAGCAGCAGATCGAGCGCCGGGGCGGCAGGCAGCGGGATGATGATCCCGTCCGTGCCCGCCTCGACCATGAAGCTCACACCGAGCTGGATCGCCGCGTCGCGCTTGGCCGGCTCGATCTTCGGCCCGGCGAGCACCACGTCGGCCAGCAGCGGCAGGGCCACGCGCACGCTCTCGCGGCACATGAACGCGATCGCCTGAATGTTGGCCGCCTCGAAGTCCTCGTCGAAGCCCAGCAGCAGGCTCGCCACCGCCGCGCTCGCGCCGATCTGGAGGGCGTCGGTGGGCGAGGCCAGCGGCACGCGCTGGACGCTGTGCGGCGGCAGGGCGAAATCGGCGGGGCGCGGCAGGTTGGTCCAGTCCAGCCGGACCAGCGGGGCCGCGCCGAGCTTCCCGGCGAAGTGGCCGGCGTAACGCTCGGCCAGGCCGGGGTTGAGGATCAGCCCGTGGGCGCGCGGCGCGAGGCGCTCGACCAGCCCGGACGGCGATTCCAGCCCCGGCAGGGGGCCGAGCGCGCCGGGCAGCGTGGCGTCGACCAGCAGGCTTTTCGTCCCTGCTTGCCAGAACTCGGCAAGCCGTAACGTCTTTCCAATCGTTGCAGCCATAAATTAACCCTCGTTCCATTGGTGATGATCGTGCCGGGCGCTTTTTCTGTCCTATACCCTAACACGGATCGCGGCGGTTTTTGGCGTGTAAGAAAGCAGCAAAGCCCGCGAGGAGTCGCACGAGTCCGGGGCGAAAGGCTTACCACAGAGGTCGCAGAGGACACAGAGAGAGGGATATTTTGAGCGTCTCTCTGTGATCTCCGTGTCCTCGGTGGTTCAAATCTCGCCCTAGCTTTGAAAGGCACCCGAACCGCGTCCCCCACTGGACGCCGCGCCGCGCATCGGCTATCATCGTGCCTGGTCCGCATGGTCGCCCGCGCGGCCCCTGTTCTGGCGCTCAAGTGGAGAGTCGCGGTGTTCAATTCGTCACGTGTGTCGGTCGTCATGCCCGCCTACAACGAGCAGGGCGTCATCGGCGACATTCTCTCGCAGGTGGAGCAGCAGCCCCAGGTCGATGAAATCATCGTGGTGGATGACGGATCGAGCGATGGCACCGTCGACGAGGTGCTGGAACATCCCGCCGTGCGGCTGGTTCGCCACCCGTACAACATCGGCAACGGCGCGGCGGTCAAGTCCGGCATCCGCGCCGCAACCGGCGACATCATCCTGCTGATGGACGGCGACGGCCAGCACCCGCCCGCCGAGATCCCCAACCTGCTCCAGCACATGGAACGCTACGACATGGTCGTCGGCGCGCGCAGCGAGGGGACCGAGGCTTCGGTTCCGCGCACCCTGGCGAACCGCGTGTTCAACCTGTACGCCTCGTACATCGTGGGCTACCCGGTGCTCGACCTCACCTCGGGGTTTCGCTGCGTGCGGGCGAACATCGCGCGGAGCTTCGTCTACCTGCTGCCCAACGGCTATTCGTACCCGACCACGCTCACCATCGCGCTGTTCCGCGCCGGGTACGCCGTCAAATACCAGCCGTTCGTCTCGCCCGCGCGCATCGGCCAGAGCAAGGTCCGCCCGCTGAAGGACGGGCTGCGCTTCCTGCTGACGCTCACCCGGCTGGCGACGCTGTTCGTGCCGCTCAAGATCTTCCTGCCGATCAGCCTACTGTTCATCCTCAGCGGCGGCACGTACACGCTGGGCCGCCTGGCGGTCGCCAGCCGGTTCAGCGGTTTCGGCGGGCTGGTGACCAGCATCGGCGTGCTGTTCTTCCTGCTCGGGCTGATCTCCGAACAGATCGCGCTGCTGCGCTACATCAACAGCGACCGGTGACCATGCGCATCCTGGTGGACATGACGCACCCCATGCACGTGCATTTTTTTCGCCACGCGATCGACCGCTGGCGCGCAGCGGGGCACGAGGTCCGCATCACCAGCCGCGACAAAGACATCACCCTGGCGCTGCTCGACGAGTTTGGGCTGGCGCACACCCCGCTGAGCCGCGCCCGGCGCGGCGTGACCGGGCTGGCGCTGGAGCTGGCCGGGCGGGCGCGCGCCCTGGCCCGCGTGATCCGCGAGTTCCGCCCGCACGTCGCCACCGCCGAGGCGGGCACCTTCCTGGTCTATGGCTGCCTGCCGGGGCGCGTGCCGTCGGTGGTGTTCTCCGACACCGAGCACGCCGCCGTTTCCAACGCGATCACCTACCCGCTGGCCGCCGCCGTCATCACGCCGCGCTCGTACCGCAAGCGCGCCGGGCGCCGCCAGGTGCGCTACGATGGCTACCAGGCGCTGGCCTATACCCACCCGCGCGTGTTCGCGCCGGACCCGTCCGCGCTGGTGCCCGAAGGGCTGGAGCCGGGCGAGCCGTTCAGCATCGTGCGGCTGGTGGCGTGGGCGGCCAGCCACGACGTCGGCGATCATGGCGTGCAGAACCTGCGCGACGTGGTCGAGACGCTGGGCGCTTACGGGCGCGTGCTGCTCAGTTCCGAAAAACCGCTGCCGCCCGATCTCCAGCCGCTGGCGCTGCGCGGCCCGCGCACCAACATGCTGCACCTGCAAGCCTTCGCGCGGCTGTTCTTCGGCGAGAGCGCGACGATGGCGAGCGAGTGCGCCATGCTCGGCACCCCGGCGATCTTCGTGTCCACCTCGCGGCGGGGCTACATCGACGAGCAGCAGCAGCGTTATGGGATGGTCTTCTCGTTCAACGATCCGCACACCGGCCAGGCCCAGGCGCTGGCCCAGGCGCGCGCCCTGCTGGACGACCCGGCCACGCCCGAACGCTGGCAGCAGAAGCGCCGCGCCATGCTCGCCGAGCTGATCGACGTGGCGGCCTTCATCACCGAGACGGTGCCCCGGTACGCCCGGTCGCAGCCATGAGCCAGCCGCCCCCCCTGCCCCGTGAGGATGACCCGTTCGCGCCGGTGTTCGTCGTGGGCTACATGCATTCCGGCACGACGCTGCTGCACAACATGCTGGCCGCGCACCCGTCGGTGTTCGCCGCCGCCGACGAGACGCGCTTTTTCGGCTACCTGCCGCTGATCACCGAGCTGTACCCGGACCTGGGCGACGACGGCACGCTGGCCGATCTGATCGCGATGGTGATGGACCTGATCGCCCACGGCGACCCGGCGCGGCTGCGCGCCGCCCCCCGGCGCTACCGCCCGGCGGGCTACGACGACGCAGGCGACGCCATCGCCGCCGTGATCGACGCGATCGGGCCGGACCGCCGCTATGGGATGGTCTTCCGCCGCACCTTCGAGCACCTGGCCCGCCGGGCCGGCAAGACTCGCTGGCTGGAAAAAACGCCGCAACACGTCTTCACCATCGACGATATCCTGCGCGACATCCCCGGCGCGCGCTTCGTCGAGATCGTCCGCGACCCGCGCGACATCCTGGCCTCGAAGAAGAAGCGCAAGCAGGCCATGCGCGGCAGGGTCGCCACCCAGGCCGACCAGATCAAAGCCCTGGAACGCGTCTACGAGCCGCTGTGGGAATCGCTGGAGTGGCGGCTGGCGCTGCGGGCGGGGCAGCAGGCCGCGGCCCGGTACCCGGACCGGGTGCACTCGCTCCGTTATGAGGACCTGGTGGCCGATCCAGAACGCGTGCTGGCGGCGGCCTGCGCCTTCGCCGGGCTGGATTTCTCGCCGGACATGCTCGATGTGCGCTGGTGGAACACCGCCGAAGGCGACCGCAGCGGGCGGACCGGCGTCGTGTCGGACGCGGTGGGCCGCTGGCAGCGGTCGCTGAGCGCGCCCGAGGTGGCGGTCTGCCAGCGGGTGACCGGCGCGCAGCTCCGGCGGGCGGGCTACCCGGTCGTGCCGGTGCCGGCGCGGGCGTGGCCGGGCGCGCTGGGGCTGGCGATCCGCGCGGGCTTCGGGCTGATCGACCGGCTGATCCGGCGCTGGCGGCTGGGCGGCACCCCGTTCCTGAAGAACACGCTCAAGAACTACGCCAGAGAACTCCGCAAGCTGGTGCGCGGCTAGAATCGCTCAGCCCTGCGCCAGCAGGTGATCCGTCTCCACGATCGTGGCGAATTCGTCCTGCAGGCTCACCAGTGAGACGGCGTGCACGGTCTCCGCCGGGTAATACGATCCGTCGTAGCCGTGATGGTCGAAGCAGGCGGTGGCATCCGCCACCACGACGGTCGCGAAGCCCAGGTTGCCCGCCATGCGCGCGCTCGTCGATACACAATGCTCGGTGGTCAGGCCCACGATCACCACCGACCGGATGTCCGCCGCCCGCAAGCGATCCGCCAGATCGGTGCCGATGAAGGCGCTGTTGACCGTCTTCTGAATCACCGGCTCGCCCGCCTGGGGCGTGACGATGCGCTTGATGGCGTTGCCCGGCTGGCCGGGCCGCAGCGGCGAGGTGGGCCGGGTGGACATGTGCTGCACGTGGAAGATCGGGCGGCCCGCTGCGCGCCAGGCCGCCAGCAGCCGCGCCATATTCTGCTCGGCGCCGGGGTTGTTGCGCGTGCCCCACGACGGATCATCCAGGCCGTCCTGCACGTCGATGATGATCAGGGCGGTGTTATCGTTCAGGGCTGTCATGGTGTGCTCCTTTGTCAACGATGACCCTGGCCGCATATTCTAGCCGCGATCCATAAACCTGGGCGATAGTGAAATCTCACCACAGAGCACACAGGGATCACAGAGAAAAGTCGCTTTTGCTGCTGTGTCGCCCTGTGCCCCCTGTGGTGATCCCCCCCTACACCAGGCGGCCCGACGCCGCGAGATAGTCCGTATAGCCGCCCTCGTAGCTGCGCAGCGCACCGTCCTCGATCTCGATCACGCGGTCCACGACCTGGTCGAGAAAATAGCGGTCGTGCGAGATCACCAGCAGCGCCCCCTCGAAGTCGTCGAGCGCCGCCTCGAGCACGTCCATCGAGGGGATGTCGAGGTTGTTGGTCGGCTCGTCGAGCAGCAAAAAGTTGGGCTGGCTGAGCATCAGGCAGGCGAGCTGTAACCGGCTGCGCTCGCCGCCGCTCAGCGTGCCGATGGGCTGGCGCGTCTGGTCGTAGGTGAACAGGAACTTGAGCAGCAGCGCGATCGCGTTCTCCTCGCTCTTGGGCGCCACGTCGCGGATCAGCTCCAGCGGGGTGCGATCCAGCCACGCGGCCAGCGTCTGGTGCTCCTGGGCGTAGTAGCCGATCCACGTGCTGGGGCCGACCCGGATCTCCCCGGCCAGCGGGGCCAGCTCGCCCCGGATCAGCCGGAACAGCACCGACTTGCCCGCCCCGTTGGGTCCCACCAGCCCCACGCGCTCGCCGTGCCGGATCAGCAGGTCCAGGTCGAGCAGCAGCAGGTCGCCGTCGAAGCCCATCGCCAGGTCGCGGATCTCCAGGGCCTTGGTGCTGCCGCGCCCGCCGTTGAGCTGCAGCTCCATCGTCTGTGGGGCGGCCACCTTCTCGACCATTTCGCCGTTGGCCTCCATGCGCTCGAGCATCTTGCGGCGGCTGCGCGCCTGCCGGATGTGGCGCTCGTTGACGACGATGTGCGCCCACTGCTCGAAGCGCTTGATCGCCGCCTCGATACGCGCGATCTCCTTCTGCTGGGCGGTGTAGGCTTGCTGCTGGCGCAGCCGCCGCAGCTCGCGCTCGGTGGTGTAGGCGGTGTAATTGCCGGGGTAGACCGTCAGCCTGCCCCGGTCCAGCTCCGCGATCTGGGTGGCGACCTCGTCCAGCAGGTAGCGGTCGTGCGAGATGATCACCACCGCGCCGGAATACGCCTTGATGAAGACCTCCAACTGGCGCTTGCGCGGCAGGTCGAGGTGATTGTCCGGCTCGTCGAGCAGCAGCACGTCGGGCCGCTCCACCGCCAGCCGGACCAGCGCCACCAGCTTTTTCTGCCCGCCGCTGAGCGTGTCCGTCGGCAGGGCGAGATCGGCCTCGGAGAAGCCCAGCCGGGCCAGCATGTCGCGGACGGTGGCCGCGTGGCGCGAACCGCCCAGCCGCTCGTACTCGTCGAGCGCCGCCGCCTGCCGATCCAGCGTCCGGGCCAGCGCGTCCGGATCGGTGTAGACGTCCGGATCGGCCAACTGCGCCTCCAGGCGGGCCAGCCGCGCGTCGACCTCGGCCAGCGCGGGCGGCGGGTCCAGCGCCGCGTCGAGCACGGTCCGGCCCGGCGTCAATGTCACGTCCTGGGGCAGATAGCCGACGGTGACGCCGCGCGCCCGCGTGACCGTCCCCGCGTCGGGGATCACCTCGCCGGTGATGGCTTTGAACAGGCTGGACTTGCCCGCCCCGTTGGGGCCGACCAGCCCGACGCGGTCGCGGTCGCCGATGGCCCAGCTCAGGTCCGCGAAGATGACCCGTCCGGCGTAGTTGATGGTGATGTGGTCGAGCTGGATGACGTGCATGATGTGTGCTCCTTGCCTGCCAGTGTAGCGTGAAACGAGAATCAAAAACGGCCCTGGGGTGCGCCCAGAGCCGCCGGTCGTGTGCTGGATATTAGCTAGCGTATTACTCGATCACCGGGCGCATTGGTTCAAGGCGCGCCCTCGATAGACACCATGAGGACCAGGGAAATGATGGTGGTGTTGCTGAAGTAAATCATGCGGCGTATTGTAGCAGGCGCGGCGGCGGCCCGCCAGGGGCAATCCGGCGAGCCGCCCCGCAGTTGGCTTACTCGCACTCCAAATGGGTGTTGTCGACGACCGCTGTCACGGTGCCATTGGCGTTGATGGTGATGTGGAAGTTGTCATGCACCCGCATATCAGGCGCCTTCCCATGGCCGATGAGGTTGTAGTTGTTGATGTGGGTGAACTCTTCGCCGACCTTGATGTTGAACTGCTCCTGAGTCACGCCCGTTCCCTGGTACTGGTCGCCGGTTGTCAGCCCGTACCCGCTGATCCCCTGCGGGTTGGCCTGGAACTTGACGTGCACCCCCCCTGCATTGTCGAACGTCTGGCGGAAAGTAGCGTGCATGTACCCCGAGAGGTGGACATACTCACCGTTGCCCCCGTTGGCACATTCCACCCAGACATCTTCCTCATACCAGAATCGCCCCTGATCGGTCTGCGCCTGTGCGGCGGGCGCGACACTGAGCACCAGCAACAGGGCAAGTACGAGTGTCAGCCATGTGGCACGTTTCATTGGGTTGTTCTCCTTTTCGAGCGGCTATGTATGGGATTGATGGTCGATGTGGGCATCAGAGATGCACCCTCACCATTGAAAACAATAAATGTGTTAGTTGTAAATATCTGAAATAATTAGCATTTTTATGAAAAGAAAAATTAGCCGAAAAAGGTGTCTGGCGCGGAGACATGTGCGCCAGCCCCCCGGGTGGTGCATCGCGCCGCACGTCACTATACTGGAAGCGGATCCGTTGGGGGAGGAGGCGCGCGTTGGACGTATTCGAAGAACTTCACCCGGTGGTGCAGGCGCTGATGGCGACCGGCTTCACCTGGGGCCTGACAGCCCTGGGCGCGGCGACCGTGTTCCTGACCAGGACCTTCAACCGCCGGCTGCTGGATACCATGCTGGGGTTTGCGGGCGGGGTGATGATCGCGGCCAGCTTCTGGTCGCTGCTGGCCCCGGCGATCGAGATGTCCGAGGAGCAGTCGCTGCCGGTGTGGGTCCCGGCGGTGGTGGGGTTCCTGCTGGGCGGGGTGGCGCTGCGCGGCATCGACATGGTGCTGCCACACCTGCACATCCACGCGCCGATCGAAGAGGCGGAAGGCATCCAGACGGCCTGGCGGCGGGCGGTGCTGCTGGTGCTGGCGATCACGCTGCACAACACCCCCGAAGGGCTGGCGATCGGCGTGGCATTCGGCGCGGCGGCGTCGGACATGGCGGGGGCCAGCATCGCCGGGGCGGTGGCGCTGGCGATCGGCGTGGGCATCCAGAACTTCCCCGAAGGGCTGGCGGTGGCGATGCCCCTGCGCGGCGAGGGCATGTCGCGGCTGCGCAGCTTCTGGTACGGGCAGTTGTCCGCCGTGGTGGAGCCGGTCGCCGGGGTGATCGGCGCGGGCGCGGTGATCCTGGCGCGGCCCCTCCTGCCCTATGCGCTGGCCTTCGCCGCCGGCGCGATGATCTTCGTGGTGGTCGAGGAAGTCGTGCCCGAGTCGCAGTGCAACGGCAACCAGGACCTGGCGACGATGGGCGCGATGATCGGCTTTGCGGTGATGATGACGCTCGACGTGGCGCTGGGGTGAGCGGGGAGAAGCACGGGGAGCACGGGGGCGCGGAGGATAGAGGGGAAGCGATTGTGCCCCTGTTGCCTGCAAGTGATTAGTTGATACTATTGGCGAAAGCTGGCAGTGTATGTTAGTGATATATCGTTGAGTTCTAGATCGTGGATCTGGACGTTCACTTGTATTAATTCCCGGGCTATTTCTACGAGGTGAGTTTCATCGTTGATTGCCTCCCAGACTCGTATATATGGGGGAGAGGAATTCGATAAACTGATTATATTGTTTCTGGATTGGGGTTTTGTCCATCCCATGGCATCGAGTTTTTTCATTTGTCGAAGTTCATCAACTTGGGTTCGTGCGATTATCTCCCCTTTTATTTTTGCCAGCTCTATAAAGCCACAATCCCAAATCTCATCATCCTCAACTACTCGTTGAAGGACTTCTACGATTTCTGATATCTTTTCTGTTTCATCCTCGTTTTTAGGCATTTCTATGGCGGTGAAATTCCCAGCTGTGTGCCAAGCTGTGCCCTCAAGATTAATCTCACATCCGGCGAGCTTTAGGCGTTGGGCAAGCCCTTGTCGCATTTCGGTACTGTTATTTAGTTTGATGACATGACGACCCGCTATGTCACTAAATGGCCGCAATTCGCCGAGTTCAACAAGTATTGTTCCCTCTCGAGAGTAACCCATCGCCATTCCAGCCTCAAAGAGAACGTTAGGTCTGGCTTGGGGCGTGAAGTCTGTTTCGTAAGGTGGTTCGTTTTCTCCATGAAAGACAGGGCGGAGGCGTGCCTCATCATCCGGAGTCATTAGGACGACTATTGCTCGTGCTTCAGAAAATGCTGTTTCCAGTACCTCGCCTATATATGGTAAGCTTTTACCAGTATGAACAATGGCTTCAGACCACTCCAGAGGATGGAGCCCAATTGCCCGCAGGAAACTGAATAAAGCATCGCGAGCTTTCAGATTCCTACCGTGTACTACGTACACTGTCTTGGGATCTTTAGCAAGGGGGCGTTGGTGCATGTGTTGTTCCGTTTTCTTCAAAGACAGGCTGAAGTTGTTTTCTACAGCTTTAATAATGGCTTGTTCGATTAGGACGTAATTCTTTTGTGAGGGATTTTTGCTTGGCTGTTCGCTAAAGAAACCACATCTCTCGAAAACAACAAAATCAGCAGGCTTTGCTTCGCGCTCCCACAACTTGCTTAGTTCATTGTCAACACCAACCATAGCTGCTATGTTGGAACCTTGAAATAATATGTACCAGTCCGTTTTTACTGTACCGTTTTGCAGTCCAGGAACTATTGAACGAAGCAGGTCTTTTTGTCTATCGGATAAGGGTTGCTCAACCATATATCATTCAATTCACCTGTGTTCTGGTCATTTATAAGTATATTTGAATTTTGGCTAAAGAAAAAAGTTTGCTGATACTGACGATTGGCTGCTGTCCGCTTATATGTTGAGTACGTCACAAGACATGCGCTCTGTTTGGAAGTACGACCTGAGACAATGTTTATCAGGAATAGGATGGCGCCCCCCCCACCCTCACCGCAGGGACACGTCCTCGTCGTCGCAGTCGAGGGCGATCGGGTCCAGCGTCTGGCGCGGCTGACCGTGCGTCATGCCATAGTAGAACGTGTCCGCCCGGCACACGTAGCGCACCCACGCAAACGGGTTGTCCCACTTGGAGCCCTCGCTCTGCACCTCGTAGCGCAGCCGCCGGATCTGCGCCAGCAGCGACTTGATGTGATACAGCGGGTCTTCGCGCTCCAACAGCGGGCCGGGCCTGGGCTGGCGCATGATGATCCAGCGCAGCAGCAGCCCCGGCCCGCCCGGCCACGCTTCGGGGTGCGTGCGCAGGATCGAGGCCCACATCAGGTGGATGTGCGACCGCACCGCCGAGGGGAAACACCCCTGCCGCCGCAGGGTGCCGGGCCGCAGCGGGCGCAGCGCCGCGTCCAGCTCCGGCAGCGCCCCCCCCGGCACGAAGCGCGCCTCGCGCAGCGTGTCCAGCGCGAACTCGATGGCCGCCTCGATCTGCGCCAGGCTGTGGATCGCCTTGCGCTTGCGGGCGCGCTGCCGGCGGCTCATGCCGCGCGGCCCGTGCGACCCGGGGATGAAAAACGTCTCGCCCCACATGACGCCGTAGCCCTCGACCATCTCCACCCAAAACGTATCGTCGGTTTCCAGGTAGTAGCTCGCGTCGTCCAGCCCGGCCCCGGCGTCGAAGCCCGGAACGCGCCGCACGCCGCGGCAGTTCAACGGAACGGCGCGCTCCTGGGGCGTGATGTTGTGATCCTCCTTGCGGTCGTGCGGCTGGGGATCGGCGGCGACCCAGTCGGTGTTCTTGGGATCGCGCCCGGTGAAGCGCGCGCGGAACTCGGCATCCCAGCGGCGGCCCAGGACGCGCCGCCCGCGCACCAGCACCGCCGGGGCGGCCAGGATCTTCTCGACGATGCCGACCCGCGCCGAGGTGGGATAGCCCTCCAGCGTCCAGGCGAAATAGGACGCCGACGATCCGCGCGCCACGTAGACAATCGGGCGCTCGCCGGCGGTCTTCTGGACGTCCTTCCAGGCGCGCCGGTAGCCGTCCTCGTGCGAGGAATAGCCGACGTCCTGCACCTCGACGCTCGCCAGCAGCTCCGCCTCGCCCAGCTCCTGCGCCTGCCCGATCACCGCCGGGCTGAGTTCCAGCAGCAGGGTGATCGACTCCCAGTCGCCTTCGTGGCGGTTGGCCCAGTCGTCGTAATAGTACGGGATCCAGTATTGCAGCGCGATGCGCGTCTGGCGCACGTCGTAGGGGCCATAGCGCGACGCCTGGGCGGCGGGCGTCTTGGGCGAGGCCGGACCTCTGCCCAGCGGGGCCAACCCCTGCACAACCCGCCCGTAGATCACCGAGCGCGCGGCCTCCGGACCGGCTTCGGCCAGGGCGCGGAAATAGGCCCGCCACTGCTTGAGGTTGTTGCCGCGAAAGCCGGGCAGGTCGAACCCGCGCACCCGGCGGGCCAGCCGTTCCTGCACCAGCCGGGTGACGATCGCGGCGCGCAGGTCGTCCTCGTCCAGGCCGGCGTAGTGCGGATCGGTGCGGTACTGGCCCAGGGCGCGCGCCATGTCGCGCCGGCTGATCGACTCGCGGGCGCGCTCGATCTCGTGCTCGATGGAGCGCGGCCAGGGCAGCAGCCAGGGCTGGCGCAGCAGCAGCCCGCGCCGGTAGCGCACTTTGGCCTGCGCCAGGAACAGCTCCACCGCGCGCGGGTGGTACGATCCGCGCATGGTGTAGATCGCATCGCCGTCGTCGGGATAGGGGGCGTGGCCGGGATCTTCGGGGAACAGCACCAGCACGGGCGCGTATTTGCGCAGCAGGATGCGCCGTTCGTTGGGCAGCAAAAATCCGTTGCGATCCGGCATTCGGTCGTTCTCCCCGATGAGTCAGCGTCCCTGTTAGCTTAGTATAAATGAGGCCAGCCGACGAGTCATTTTCACCACAGAGGTAGCGCGGGCAAATTCTTCAGATTCTTATGTGGTTGAAGTGAATATAATCTAGGAAAATTGCTCAATAGTTGATAAGCCATCAGTATGCAGTAACATCCAATCGGATCAGAATAAGGGGTGACAGAATGGCAAAGATCTTCATATCTTATAGCCACAACGATCAAAAAGATCGCAAAGACTTAGACTGTCTCGTCCCAAGAATACGAAATATATATGGCGATGGTAGTTATTGGTATGATACCAGCATCCCAGGCGGAGTTGAATGGTGGGAAAATATCAAAAGCGAAATTCAGATGTGCCAGGTATTTCTATTTTTGATGTCTGCTCACTCGGTACAGTCAAGCTATTGCATCGATGAATTGAGGGAAGCGTTGCAGCACCGGAAGCCGGTTTTGCAGGTGCTTTTGCCCGGCCTCCATGTTGAGTATGAAAAGTCTCTGCCGAAAGATCTATACGATCAATTGAAGATTGATCAATATGTTGATCTGCGAGATCAGTACGATAAGGAAAGGGAGGTTTATAACGATCTATCACGACTTTGGGGGGCATTGAACGTTCTACTTTTTTATAACCGACTACCATTGACTACAACTGAAAGATGGTTGCTTCACAATCAATTTGAGATTCTTAAACAAATAAATCCGGACAATTCCGACTACCATGATGATTATTTTCAAAACGCACAGAAAATTCTATCCCATGGATATGAGTGGTATTACGATGACATCGCTCAACACATCTACACCCGTATTTTTCCATATAGCAATGCGTCAGAAATTGTGGAAATCTTGGACATGTTTGTTTCTCTTCAAGTTGCTTTTCGAAAATTGGATGATACGGCTGGAATCGATAGTAGGTTGATTGAATTTGCTGGATTTAGTGGTAATGACGAAACCGTAGAGATGGGGTTCACACGATTCATGATGGAATCTATGAGACAGTTTGAGGAAGTGAAACCCAAACACGGTCTGAATAGCCATTGCCCTATGCTAAAGATTTACAGAAAGATGGTCAAGGAATGGAAAAAGAGCACAGATCAATATAATCTGTCCAAAAAAGACATAATACGTATTGCAAATTCACGTTAGATTGCTCTTCGCGTGAGGTCTTTTAGGTCTCTACCTTCCCCCTTACGCCTCGGCGCTCGCCAGCCAGAGCACCTGGTACGGCTCCAGGTCGAACGGCTTGTGCCGCGCGTAGCTCGCCCCGCCGATCAGGTCCACCGGGTCGGGCGGCATCCAGGCCAGCCGCACCGTCTGCGCCTCTTCGGAGAAATTCGCCAGCACCAGCACCTCGCCGCCGCGCTCGAAGGCCAGCACGTGCTCGTTGTTGGCGTCCATGAAGTGCGTCGCGCCGTTGGCGAAGGCGGGCGTGCGCTGGCGGATGGCGATCAGGTGGCGCAGCGCCTGGAAGACGCGGCCCGCCTCCGTCGCCGGGTCGTGGCGCGCCTCGGCCCGCGCCCAGTCGAAGCGGGGGCGGTGCACCCAGCGGCTGTCTTCGCTCTCGTGGGGATCGTCGCGGTAGCTGTAGTCGTTGAGCGTGGCGATCTCGTCGCCCAGGTAGATCAGCGGGATGCCGCCCGCGCTGAGGATCACGGCGTGGATCAGCGCGATCCGGCGCAGCGCGTAGTCGCGGTACAGGTCGTTGCGGATGTCGAGCGCCTGCTCCAGCCCGGCCAGCGAGGCGCACATCCCCGAAATGCGCATATCCAGCGTGACGGGGTTGAAGTTGAACGGCACGCCGCGCGCGAAGCTGCCCGGAAACTCGCCGGTATAGAAGCGGTTGAGGAACTGGCGGTGATCGAAGCCATTGATGCCCAGCTCGGCGGCGTCTTCGTCGGCGAACGTCCAGCCGATGTCATCGTGGCAGCGCACGTAGTTGACCCACGAGCACCCTTCCGGCAGCCCGAAACGCTTCTGCATCGAGTGGTGCAGCAGCGTCACGCGGCGCGTCGCCAGCGATTCCCAGAGCAGGGCCATCAGCGTCGGGTTGTAGGAGATCGGCGCTTCCTCGGGGTGGATGTAGGACGCCACCTCCGCCGGGTGGACGATGGCCTCGGACTTGAACAGCATGGCCGGGGCGGCGATCTGCACCAGCGCGTTGAACGCGCGGATGAGGGTGTGCACCTGGGGCAGCCCTTCGCAGGGGGTGCCCATCTGCTTCCAGATGAAGGCCACCGCGTCCAGCCGCAGGACCTCCACGCCCAGGTTGGCGATGAACAGCATTTCGCCCAGCATGGCGCGGAAGACCGCCGGGTTGGCGTAGTTCAGGTCCCACTGAAAATGGTGGAAGGTGGTCCACACCCAGCGATTGATCTCCGGGCGGTAGGTGAACGAGCCGGGCGCCTGCTCGGGGAAGATCTCGCGCAGGGTGCGCTCGTACTGGTCGGGCAGCGTCCGGTCCGGGAAGGTGAAATAGTAGCCCTGGTAGGTTTCGTCGCCGTCCAGCGCACGGCGCGCCCAGTCGTGCTCGTCCGAGGTGTGGTTGAACACGAAATCGAGCACCAGGCTGATCCCCTCGCGGCGCAGGTCGGCGGCCAGCGCGGCGAGCTGCTCGGTGGTGCCCAGCGCGGGGTTGACCTCGCGGTAGCTGCTGATGGCGTAGCCGCCGTCGCTGTTGTCCTCCGGGCAGCGGAACAGCGGCATCAGGTGCAGGTAGGTCAGCCCCAGCTCTTTGAAGTACGGGATTTTCTCGCGGATGCCCGCCAGGTCCCCGGCGAAGCGGTCCACATAACACACGCCGCCCAGCATGCCCTCGCCCTGGAACCAGTCGGGTTCGGCTTCGCGCGCCGCGTCGAGGGCGTGCAGCTCCGGCGAGCGGGCGGCGAAGTTCTGCGCGGCGGCGATCAGGATCTGCTCGAGGTGGTAGAAGAAGTCGTAGCGGTCGCCGTAGAGCGCATGCAGCAGGCGGAACACCGCCGGGAAATGCGCGTCCAGCCGGCGCTCGAACACGTCGCGCTCGTCGTCGCCGGGCAGGAAGGGCGCCAGCCGCGGCAGCATGCGCCGCAGGGTGATCTGGGTTTCTTTTTCGAGTTCGAACGTTGAATTGACCATGGCCTCACCCATCTTAGTATAATAGGAGTCTGCCCTGTTGGGGCGAGGGTTTGAATCCGCCCCACCGAGAACACCGAGGCACAGCAGCGGGCTGCTTTTCTCTCGCGGTGTCCGGCCCCGCGCGCTGTGCTCTCCGTGGCCCGATCACAAAGCGAGCAGCGACATGCGACTCTATTCCTGGAACGTCAACGGCATCCGCGCCGCCCAGAAAAAAGGGCTGTCGGACTGGATCGCGCAGGCGCGCCCCGACATCCTGTGCCTGCAAGAAACCAAGGCGCACCCCGACCAGCTTGAGCCGGAGCTGCGCGACCCGCCCGGCTACGTCACCTACTGGGCGAGCGCCGAGAAGAAGGGCTACAGCGGCGTGGCGCTGCTGAGCGTCCGCGAGCCTCAGCGCGTGCAGATCGGCCTGGGCATCGAAGAGTTCGACCGCGAAGGGCGCACGATCGTCGCCGAGTACGACGACTTCGTGTTGCTGGGCGCCTACTTCCCCAACGGCTCGCGCGATCACAGCCGCGTGCCGTTCAAGCTGGCCTATTATGACGCCTTTCTCGCGTATTGTAATCAACTCCGCGCCGGGGGGAAACCGATCATCTTCTGCGGCGACGTGAACACCGCCCACCAGCCGGTCGACCTGGCCCGCCCCGACGAGAACCAGAAGACGACCGGCTTCCTGCCTGAAGAACGCGCCTGGATCGATCAGGTGGTCGCCGCGGGCTACGTCGATATCTACCGCGACCTGCACCCCGACCAGGAAGGAATTTATACCTACTGGCCCTACTGGACCAACTCGCGCGCGCGGAACGTCGGCTGGCGGATCGACTACTTCTTCATCACGCCGGACCTGCGCGAGCGCGTGGCGGCGGCGGAGATTCACACCGAGGTGATGGGCTCGGATCACTGCCCGGTCAGCCTGACGTTGGCGGAGTAAACATTCACCACAGGGGGCACGGCGCCCGCTGTGGTGAAACGCTTTTCCTGCTCTGAATTGTGCTTTGCGCGCAGCCCCTCTACAATGACATTGAACATGAGTCACCCGTCGATCGGAAGCCCTGGCGATGAGCGTCTTTTTCTCGACCGAACCCCCGCCCGCCGACCCGGCCCTGGCCGAGCTGTGGGCCCTGCTGGAGGCCGAAGCGTTCGACGAGGCCGCCACGCTGGCCGAAGACGCCAGCCAGGACCCGCGCGCGCCCGTCGAATGGTTCTGCGGCCTGGCGCTGGCCTATGGCGAGCTGGGCTACTACGACGACGCGGAGACGGTCGCCCGGACGGCGCTCAGCTTCCGCGAAAGACCGTGGCGCGCCCGCCACGCGCTGGCCGTGGCGCTGATGCACCAGGGGCGGTTTCTCGGCGCGCTGGACACGCTGGGCTATCACCGCACCCCGCCGGAGATCCTGGTCGTGCGGGCCCAGGTGGAGATCATGGGCGAGTACGTCGAGGGCCTGGGCGTCACGCTCGAAGGCGCGCGCGATCTCGACGTGCCGCCGGCGATCGCGCTGTACCTGGCCTTCCTGGCGGCGGCGCTGGCCCAGGCAGCCGGCGACCGGGCCGGGTGGCAGGACGCCATGGCGCGGGCGCGGCGCTATGGGGACGCGCTCGACGTGTGGGAGCGCGACGCGGCGCGACACAGCGGCACGCCCTACGGCGAGCAGATGGCGGCGCAGGTCGCCACCCTGCTCGACTGGCTCGACACAGGGCGCTAACGCGCATTTGGACGGGGGCGTCCCAGATTCGGAGCAAAAAACTTACCACAGAGGCCGCAGAGGACACAGAGCAGCGAGGAATATTTTGAGAGTCTCACTTAAAACCTCTCTGTGCTCTCCGTGTGCTCGGTGGTTAAAAATCCGCCCCAGACGTGAAATGCGCGCGTTTTGACAGCCTGTTTTGCTTTTACGATCTTTATACTACAATGATTCTCAATCGCGCGGCAGACCGAGCGCCGGAGAAAGTGTTTGCATGTCAACATGGATGGTCGTTGAAGACGAGCCCGATCTGTACGATACGCTGATCGCCCTGTTCGAGATCTGGAGCATCGACGGCGTGGCCTTCACCAATGGCACCGACGCGATCAAGTGGATCGACGACGTGGGCAAGGGCGGCGTCGACGTGACGATCCCCGAGCTGGCGATCCTCGATATCCGGCTGCCCGGCGCCAGCGGCCCGGAGATCGGCCAGCGGCTGCGCGAGAACAGCGTCCTCAAGGACATCACCATCGTGCTGACCACGGCCTATCACCTCTCGCCGCAGGAAGAAAAAGACGTGATCGCCCGCGCCGGGGCCGATGCGCTGCTCTACAAGCCGCTGCCCTCGCCGTCGGAGTTTCGCGCCATCCTGCAAAAGACCATCGACCGGCGCGCCGAGTCGCTGGCGGCCAGCAAGTCCGCCGAAGCCACCGCGCCCGCTGAGGAAGAGACTCCGCCCCCTGCCCCGGAAACCACCGGGCAGGAAGAACACGCCGAGACGAAGACCGAACAGGAACAGGAATAGCGTTCTCGCCCTGGGATCGAGGCGCTTATTCGTCCGGCTCCGGGTCCAGGCGGCCACCGCGCACCGTGCCGCCCAGCACCAGCCCGGCCCCGATCAACACCAGGTTCTTGACGATGTACTGCCCTTCCAGCGTCAGGCCATAGGGGAAGGTCGTCCACACCGCGTCAGGCTTGATCACCAGCGGCAGCGCGGTGCCCGGCATCTGCAGAAACAGCAGCAGCAGGGTGACGCGCATGAACTTCCCGGCGATCAGCCCCAGCCCGATCGCCATCTCCCACAGCGCCAGCACCGGCAGGAACCAGTCCGGATCGACGAAGTAGGTCGTTTCGCGGACGAGGTCCTCGGCGGGGCTGAGGCCCGGCTCCAGCTTGAGCGCGCCGAACCAGAAGAACACGATCCCCAAGCCGATGCGCAGCACGAGCAGGCCATGGCGGGCCATCCAGGTCGTGATGGCGCGGTCCACGCGGTCGAACTGCGTTTCGAGCGCGGCCCAGGCGGGCGCGTTGTCGAAGGGGCGTTTCATGGGCGCTCCTTTTTTGCTATTTTTATCACGCTTATCACGAAAAATTATAACACACCATCGTGAACATCTTCACGCAATGCGCCCGGCATGCCGGGAATGGGGGGTGAATCGTCGGTGAGGGGGGAAATCTAAAACCCGAACAGGCCGGTGAACACGTCCCAACTGGTGCCGATGTCCGGCAGGGCGAACCACACCCAGCCCAGCAGCACGAAATGGAAGGTGAGCAGCGTGCCCGCCACGCCCAGCGCCGCGCCCAGCCGCGGACGCTCGCGCAGGCGCAGGTAGAAGCCGCGCGTGCGGTCGCTGTAGACCTTGTGGACGAACAGCCCCAGCCCGTGCCACAGGCCCCACGCCACGAACTGCCACGCCACGCCGTGCCACAGCCCGATGACGACCATCGTCGCCACCTGCCCGACCAGCGCCAGGACGGTCGGCGAGGGCTTGCGCTTGCGCGTGAGCAGGTAGCGCGACAGCGGCGAGAACACGTAGAAGCGCACCCACTGGCTGAGCGTGATGTGCCAGCTCTGCCAGAACAGGGTGATGTTGCGCTTGAGGTACGGCTGGTTGAAGTTCTCCGGCAGCGTGATCCCGTACAACTGGCCGGTGCCGATAGCGATGTCGGTGTAGCCGCTGAAGTCGAAATACAACTGGAACGCGTAGGCGTAGAGCAGAACCCACAGCCCGCCCACCGACGCGGCCTGGTCGGCCTTCGTCGCGCTGAGCGCCAGCAGCGCCAGGCTGTCGGCGATCACGAACTTCTTGCCGATGCCGACCGCGATCCGCATTCCGCCCCGCACCAGCCGCGCGGCGTCCGGGCCGGGCAGGTCGCGCAGGTCCGGCAGAAAGCGCTCGGCGCGGTCGATGGGCCCGGCGGTGAAGGCGGGGAAGAAGATCGCGTAGGTGACGAACTCGCGCAGCGAGAGCGCGGGCAGCCGCCCGGTCTGGCGGTCGCGCAGGGTGTGGATCAGGCGGAAGGCGACGTACGAGAAGCCCAGCCATTCCAGCTCGGCGGCGCTGGCGAGTGACTCCGGCTGCCCGGCCTGGCGGCGGAGCCAGCGGCTGGCTTCTTCGGCCAGCGGCGCGGTCTTGAGCACGACGAACAGCGCCAGGATCAGCAGGATGGCGGGCACGATCTGGCGGCGCTTGCCCCCCGGCAGGCGGTCGACCAGCGCCAGGATCGCCAGCGCGGCCAGCACGGCGATCGCCACGGTGAGCGTGTCCGGCGGGCGCGCCGGGGTGATGCGGATCGACTCGGCGAGGTAGCGCCCCACCGAGAGCAGGATCACCAGCCCGGCGGCCACCCCGGCGGCGGCGGAGTCGTCGCGCGTCCAGCGCTGGTCCGGCGCGCGCGTGACGATCCACGCCAGCCCGACCAGGGCCAGCGTCGCCGTCGGGAAGGCGAAGTCCAGGTACCGGATGCGCGTGGCGGGTTGGAGCCAGTAGATCGCCACGACGCTGCCCGCGAACAGCGCCCAGGCGCGCCAGCGCCCCGGCAGCAGGGCCAGATAGAGCAGCGCGGCGGCGACGAAAACCAGGATGTGGGTGAGGGTCATGGCGCCACTCTCGCCGGGTAGAGCGGATCACAGGGGCGGCGCCGGGCCGCCCGCCACCATTCTACAGGGCCGGGCGCAAAAGCTCAACCGGGGGGTTTCACCACAGAGCGCACGGAGCGCACAGAGGGAAAAGGAGAACTCTCGCCGTGCCCCCGGTGGCCCCGTGGTGAATGTTCCCGGTGAATTTGCGCCCACCGACACAAAGTCCGCAGTCGTTTAGCACTTCCCCCTTGCCCGCAAAACGCCTACAATAGATTTAAAAGTTGGCGGGTATCAATAATTCAATTATTAGGAGCCCAATCTCATGAATATCACCGAACGGGAGCAGCAGGGGGTCACGATCTTTGTGCTGGAGGGCCGCGTGGACAGCGAGGGGGCGGTCGATATGGACCTGGCCTTGCAGGCTGCCACGGCGGAAGGAAAATATAAGTTGATCCTGGAGATGTCCCAGGTCCGGTACATCAACAGCGCGGGCCTGCGCACGCTGGCCGACGTGCTGACCCAGGCCAAAGAGAACGGCGGCAACGTCTGCCTGGTGGACCTGAATCCGAAGGTGCGGCGCGTCTTCCAAATCATCGGGTTCGACAACTTTTTCGACATCTACGACACGCTCGACGCGGCGCTGGCATCGTTCTAGCCGGGCGGGTGAGCAGGCCGGCCCGCCGCGAACAACCCCCGCACCGGGGGCTGTTTTTTTAGGCCGCGCGGCGCGACGAAGCACACACCACAGGGGTGCCGAGGGCACAGCATTGGATAGCGATGGCTTTGCGCCCGCCCGGTGCCCTCTGGGGTGAATCACAGGGGAGCGGTATGACATTTCTCGGAGAACTGCGCGTTCGAGCCCGTCACGAAAACCTGCGCGTGATCTCGCACTTCGTCCACGGGATCGGCCACCGCCTGTCACTGACTGACAAGGCGCTGTTCGAACTGGAGCTGGCCGTCGAAGAGGCGGCGACCAACATCATCAACCACGCCTATCCCGACAACCACAAGGGCGACATCCTGCTCACCGCCGACCAGCGCGGCGCCTTCGTGCAGATCGCGCTCACCGACTGGGGCGTGCCGCTCAACCCGGACGACGTCAAGCCGTTCGACATCAACGCGCCGGTCGAAACGCGCATCAAGGGCGGCATGGGCCTGCACTTCATCCACACGCTGATGGACCAGGTCGAGCGCGAGACGACCGCCGAGCCGGGCAAGCCGAACGTCCTCAAGCTGATCAAATGCATCGAGCGCGAGCCGGACGGCCAACAGGGGATCAGCGTGGTGCAGGAACTCAACGCCATGCGCACCGTCAGCGAGGTCATGACGTCCAACATCCAGCTCGACGACCTGCTGAGCCTGATCCTCAACAAGCTGATCACGACCATCAGCGCCGAGCGCGGCACGATCTTCCTGGTCGACGAGGCGCGCGGCGAGCTGTGGTCGCGCGTGCTGCTGGACGAAGTCGGCCCGCTGTCGGAGATCCGCGTGAAGATCGGCGAGGGCTTCGCGGGGATCGCGGCGGCCACCGGCCAGATCATCAACATCCCGGACGCCTACGCCGACCCGCGCTTCAATCCCCAGGTCGACAAACTGACCGGCTTTCAGACGCGCTCGATCCTCACCGCGCCGATGTTCAATCCCCAGCAGAAGATCATCGGCGTGGTGCAGCTTCTCAACAAGCACGGCGGCCCGTTCGCCTTCCGCGACGAGCGCCTGCTGGCGGCGATGGCCTCCCAGGCGGCGATCAGCATCGAAAACGCGCGGCTTTACCAGCAGGAAATCCAGCAGCAGTTGATCAACCGCGAGCTGGAAACCGCCTACGCCATCCAGGCCAGCTTCCTGCCGGACGTGCTGCCCCAGGTCGAGGGATGGGACATCGGCGCGGTGTGGCGCCCGATCCGCAGCGTGGCGGGAGACTTCTACGACTTCTACCGGCTGGACGAGGACCGGCTGGCGGTGGTCATCGCGGACGTGTCGGGCAAGGGCATCCCCGCCGCGCTGTTCATGGCGCTCAGCGTGACGGTGCTGCGCTTCGGCATGAGCCTGCACCTCTCGCCGGAGGAGGTCATCCGGCGCGCCAACGAGATCATCATCAACGAGCAGCGCTCGAAGATGTTCGCCACGACGTTCGTCGGCTACATCGACCTGAACGGCGGCGCCATGCAGTTCGCGTCCGGCGGGCACAACCCGCCGCTGATCTACCGCGCCGCGCTGGGCCGCTGCGAGGAGGTCACCTCCAGCGGGGTCGCGGTCGGGCTGTTCAAGGGCGCGGGCTTTGCGGGGGCCGAGGCCCGGCTGGCGCCGGGTGACGTGATGGTGCTGTATACGGACGGCATCACCGAAGTGATCGACACCGACGAGGAGGAATTTGGCGAGGACCGCCTGCAGGCGCTGATCGTCGAGCACGCCGCGCTGCCGGCCCAGGACCTGGCCGACCTGATCCTGGAGACGATCACGGACTTCGCCGGCGAGCAGGAGCTGTTCGACGACGCGACGCTGGTCGTGGTCAAGCGTGCGCCGGCGCCATCGCCCACGTGAGCATTTTTCGGAGAAGACGCATGGACACACCCCAACCCACCGGCAAAGTCGTTCACCATACGGACGTGCCCGCGCAGGTGTTCGGCGACGAAGCGCCCGGCACGACGATTCGCTGGCTGATCGACGACGACCACGACGGCGCGCCGGTCTATGCCCTGCGCCTGATCGAGATCGCGCCGGGCGGGCACACGCCGCGCCACAGCCACCCCTACGAGCACGAGAATTTCGTGGTCGAGGGCGAGGGGCGCGTGCTGATCAACGGCGAATGGCGCGCGCTGCGGACGGGCGACGTGGTCTTCGTGCCCGGCGACATGGAGCACACCTACGAGAACACCGGCGCCGTCCCATTCAAGTTCCTATGCGGGATCCCGGTCAAGCGCCTGCGCTAACAGGCCATTTGAGAAGTCTGGTGAAGCGTTGTTTCCCCCACCCCAAACCCCTCCCCCATAGAGAGGGAGGGGCTTACAAGCCGGCTTTCTCCCTTCCCTCCTGGTGGGGGAAGGGCCGGGGATGGGGGAAACGCAGCTTTTCAAATGGCCTCTAGGAGAGCGCACCTCTACCCTGGGACGAATATTGAACCACCGAGGGCACGGAGATCACAGAGGGGTAGTTTAGAGAGTCTCTCGAAATATCTTCTCTCCGTGTCCTCTGTGGTAAGCTCTTTGCCCCGAACCCGAATGCACCCCGCAAACGGGGACAGAAGGGCGGGGCCGGAAACGTGTTATGATCGGGGCAGCACCCGGACCCGACCGAAGGACTCACACGTGACCAAGCCCCAGCCTGCCCCAAACCTCCCGCCGATCAGCCTGCTGTGGCCGCCCGCGGAGGACGCGCCGCGCGCGCTGGCTCCCCGCCTGGGCGAGCAGACCGCCGCCGACCTGGACCTGGATACCACCGTGCGCGCCCTCAGCGCGGCGCACGGCCACGCCCGCGAGATTCGCGCCATCCTGCTCCACCTGTGCGACGACCCGGCAGTGATCCGCTACCGGCAGGACGTGATCGACGACCTGCTGGCGCACCCGGAATTGGCGGGCGGGCTGGAAGACCTGCTGCCCCGCCTGGCCGAATTGAACCAGTACCGCTTTGCGCTGCGCCCCGGCCAGACGCCGCTGCACGAGGTGGTGTGGCGCGTCGGGCAGTTGGAAGCCTACGTCGAATGCGTGCAGGGCCTGCGCGCGATCTTCAGCGCGGTCGATGGCGCGCTGCGCGCCGAGGCGTGGCAGCGCCTGCGCGAGCAGGTCGAGCGCATCGGGGCGGACCCGCTGTTCCAGACGCTGGCCGCCGAGCTGCCCGAACTGGTCGCCAGCGTGCGCAGCATCGCCAGCGTGACGATCGGCGTCAACCTGGACGACCAGCTTCGCCCGGTCGAGGCGACTCTGCTGGCCGTCAACCGGAAGAAATTTCGCGGGATGTCGGCCTCGCTGCTGGGGACGCTGTTCGGCAAGAACGCGCCCGGCGCCGAGTGGGAAGGTATCGCCCCGCTGCACTCGGTCCCGCAAAAAGCCGCCGCCACGCCGTTCGGAGCGGCGGTCGGGGTGGACCTGGACAACCCGATGCTGTACCCCCTGTTTCGCGATCTGGCGAACGTGCTCAAGCAGACGAGCCGCCCCGTCGCCAGCGCCTTGCAGCGCTACGTGCACGTCAGCAGCCGCGCGCTCGGCGATCTGGCGGGCGAGCTGGCGTTCTACCTGGGCGCGGTGGCCCTGGTCGCCCGGCTGCGGGCCGCGGGGCTGGCGCTGTGCCGCCCGGAGATCCTGCCGCCCGAAGCGCGGGTGTGCGTCGCCAGCGAGACGGCCAACCTCAACCTGGCGCTGCGCCTGCTGGCCGCCGATCCCCAGGCCGACCTGGCGGAGACGCTCGTGCTCAACGACGTCTGCTTCGACGACGCGGGGCGCGTGTTCATCCTCACCGGGCCGAACCAGGGCGGCAAGACGACCTACACCCAGGGCGCGGGGCTGCTGCACGTGCTGGCCCAGGCCGGGCTGCCCGTCCCCGGCACCGCCGCGCAGATCAGCCCGGTGGACGGAATCTTCACCCATTTTCCGTTGGAGGAACAGCCGGAGAGCGGCGCGGGCCGGCTGGGCGAGGAAGCGGCCCGCCTGAATGCCCTGTTCGAGCGCGCCACCCGTCACAGCCTCGTGCTGCTGAACGAGTCGCTGGCGAGTACCAGCTTCAGCGAGAGCCTGTACCTGGCGCGGGACGTGGTACGCATTCTGCGGCTGTTGGGCGTCCGCGCAGTGTACGCCACGCACCTGCACGAGCTGGCGGCGGACGTGGACGCGCTGAACGCCGATCCCGGCGGCGAGAGCACCGTCGCCAGCCTGGTGTCGCTGGCGGCCCCGGCGCAGGATGGCGGCCCGGTCCGGCAGACGTACCGCATCGTGCCCGGCCCGCCGCGCGGGATGAGCTACGCGCGCGACATCGCCGCCCGCTACGGGATCAGCTTCGACCAACTGGCCGACCTGCTCCGGCGGCGCGGCCTGCTGCGGGACGAGAGCTAGCGGCCTGGCGTCACAACGATCGCGGAGAGGGCAGAGGGGCAGCGAAGCCAAACGCGCTCCGCGCCCCCTGCGTCGCCCCCCTGACGGATCACCCGATGGTCACCGGCGCGGTGGCAAGCACGACCTGCGCGCCGTCGCGGGGCTCGGTATAGACCGCGCGCACCTCGGCGGCGCCGGAGTAGCTCCCCGGATTCAGGATCGTTTGCCACGGGCCGGGCGTGGTGAAATCGGGCGCGACGTAGGTCACGATCTGGCTGTCGAGCAGCGTACCGGCGGGCATGGCGCGCAGTTCCACCACGAAGCTCGCCTCGAACACGCCCACCGCCTGCCCCGCCGCGGTGAACGCCTGTCCCCTGGCGAGCACAGCGCCGCTCGCCGGGGTGTGAATGCTGGCGCCGGGCCCGCCGGGATCGGTGCCGGACGCGGGAACATCGGACCAGAAACCGTCACTGTGGCGGAGGACGGACGTGCCATCCGGCAGGAAGAACTCGACCATCAGGCGGCTCAGAATTCTGAACCGGAGCCTGTAGCTCTCTTCCGGCGTGTTGGCCCACCCGAGCCGCTGGCGGTAATCCCCCAGGTTGCTCCACACCTTGCCGAAGCCCATGATCGGCTGGACGAAACCGGCGGGCGCGGGATCGGTGGCGACCGTCAGCGGGCCGTACTCACCAACGGGATGCACGTTCAACCGGTTCCGCCCCTCGCGGATGTACACCCAGATATCGCTCGTATCGGCCCGCCAGATCATGAACCCGCGCTCGTACCATTGAAACGTGGCGGGCACCGTGTGCCATTCCCCGGTGCTGATCGGCGGCTCGGTCGGGTCCGGGCGCGGCACGCCGGGCGGGACGTAGAGGGTCTGGCCCGCCTTGATGGCCGTGCTGGTCAGGCAGTTGCCCGCCTGCAAAGTGGCGACGGTGGTGCCGTACCGCTGCGAGATGCGGTAGAGCGTTTCGCCGCTGGCGACCGTGTGCGGCTGCCAGCCGGGCGGGATGTCGCACTGGGCCGCGGCGGGCCGCGCAAAAAATAGCGTTCCTACAATCATCAAGACCAATAGTGTGAGAAGGATGTGGCGATGCCTGTTCATGGGTCGGATATGCTCCTTCCATATAGCAGAGATCGGATGAGGCGCCCCACGATCTTTTATACGATGGCCTCGCGCCAGGGTGATCGACTGGCCGGCAACGGCTGGCCTATGCTCCGGCTGTGCTCAAAATACGGTGACGATCCGAATGATCGGGGGCTGGCCCGCGCGGCGGGCGAGGGGAGTGGACAAAACCGGGGCCAGCGCTGGCCCCGGAACGGTCGTGTGAGGTTGTTACGCGCTCGCCTGCCGGCGGGCTCTCACTCCGCCAGCCCGAGCTGCGCGGCGATGATCTCCGCCACGTCGCGGACCTCCGGCCCGCCCGCGCTCGCGGAGTCGTCCTGTTGGGCGTCGGCGAACATGCGCAGGCAGAACGGGCAGCCGGTCGCCAGCGTGGGCGCGCCGGTGGCGGCGGCTTCGGCGTAGCGCTCCAGGTTGACGCGGGCCGCGCCGTGCTCCTCTTCCTTCCAGAACTGCGCGCCCCCTGCCCCACAGCAAAACGAGTCGTTGCGCGCCCGGTCCATCTCGGTGACGGCTACGCCCGCCGCGCCCAGGGCATAGCGCGGCGCGTCGTAGACGCCGTTATGTCGCCCCAGGTAACACGGATCGTGGAAGGTGACGTTCATTTGCTGCGCCGCGTGGACGCGCAGCCGCCCGCTCGCCATCAACTCTTGCAGGTATTCGGTATGGTGGACCACGTCGTACACGCCGCCGAACTGGGGATATTCCTTGCCCAGCGTGTGCAGGCAGTGGGGGCACGTCACCAGGATGCGCGGCGGGTTGGCCGCGTCGAGCGTCTCGATGTTGGCCTGCGCCATCTCGTAGAACAAATATTCGTTTCCGGCGCGCCGGGCCGTGTCGCCGGTGCACATCTCCGCCTCGCCGAGCACCGCGAACCGGACGCCCGCCGCCTGGAGCACCTTCACCAGCGCGCGGGCCACCGCCTGGGCGCGCGGCTCGAAGCTGCCCGCGCAGCCCACCCAGTAGAGAATCTCGAAGTCGGGCGCGTCCTCGACGGTCGGCACGTCCAGCCCTTCGGCCCAGGCCATCCGGCTCTCGCCCATGCCCCACGGATTACCCGCGTTCTCCATGCCGCGAAAGGCGCCCTGCAGCTCGGCGGGGAAGTCGCCCTGCGTCAGCACCAGGTCGCGCCGGATGTCGAGAATATCGAACATCGGCTCGTTGCCGACCGGGCAGATCTCGACGCAGGCGCCGCAGGCCGTGCAGGCCCACACCGCGGACGGCGAGATGGCGAAGTCCAGCAGCGGGGCCGGGGACGGCTCGCCGGCGGCCAGGGCGCGCATGTGGCCGCGGATCTCGTAGCGCTTGTTGATCTCCAGCGCGGAGGGCGACAGCTCTTTACCTGTAACATAAGCCGGGCAGGCGTCCTGGCAGCGGTTGCACATGATGCAGGCGAAGGCGTCGAAAATGTGCGTCTGGTCCAGGTGCTCGATCCGCGCCGCGCCGAACTGCTCGCGCTCCTCGTCCTCGAAGTCGAGCGGCTCCAGCGCGCCCAGCGCCGCCCGGTCAGGCCGCGTGAAATAGTTGAGCGGCCCCATGAACAGGTGCATGTGCTTGGAGAACGGGAAATAGGGGATGAAGGCCAGGATTGTGCCGATCGCCAGCCACCACGCGGCGTGTTCGGCGATTTCGAGCGTATCGCTGCCCAGGCTATCCCACAGCCCGGCCAGCGCCCCGGCGAACGGCTGCCAGGCGTCGTCACCGTGCAGCGCGATCTGGAACGACTCGCCGGTGAAGCGCGCCCCGACGTGCACCAGGATGAACAGCCCGACGATCAGCGAATCGCGCCGGATGCCGGGCAGGGCGCGCGGGTGCACTTTGACGTTCTCGCGGATGGTCAGCGCGGGCGCGCGCGCCACGAAGCGCCGGACCAGGAAATAGATCATGCCGATCAGGATCAGGACGCTCAGCACGTCACCGGCCAGCCGGTACAGGTCGCCGACCGGGCCGGTCCCCAGAAACGTCAGGTCGAACAGCCCTTCGAGCGCGTCGCCGATGTTGATCAGCACGTAGTACAGGAAGCCCCACACGATGAAGCCGTGCATCAGGCTGGTGGCCGCCCGCGCCCGGAAGACGGTGCGCTGGGTGAGCGTCACGTCGAGGGCGCGCCAGACGCGCCCCGGCAGTTGATCGAAGGCCAGCGATCCCTCGCCGCGCCGGATGACGTCGAAGGCCCGGCGGAAAAAGAGCCGGGCGAGGCCCAGGCTGGCGGCGATCGCCACGATAAAGAGTATTTTCTCAACAGGCGTCAGCATCGTTTCTCCTCACACTGTATACCGTACAAAAAACTATTCACCACAGAGGTCACAGAGGACGCAGAGAAAAGCCTTTTTTCTTCCCCTCTGTGACCTCTGTGCTCTGTGGTTAACCTTTCACCGCTCGCCCGCCGCGTCCATCATGTTATGGCGCATCCGGCCCGACAGGTACGTCTGGAACCAGACGAGAAGCTGCTCATTGATCGCGGGGGTGATGGTGTGCGCCAGAAGCTGCATTTGCTCGGCCAGCGTCAGGCAGGCGCAGAGCCGGTCTTCGAGGCTGGCTTCCTGCATGGCGCTCTCGATGTACTGGCGCAGCGCCGGCTCGGCGAACGTGTCGAGCATCTCCGCGATCGGCTCGCGGTCGTCGTGCACCAGGCTGTGGGTGATCTGGAGCAGCGTGGTCACGATCAGGCTGGTATTGAGCAGCGCGCTGAAAGGCAGCGGCTGGCCGATCAGCAGCGTCATGTCCGTCAGCAGGTCGAACAGGTCTTCGAGGTCCATGCTCGTCTGGGACAGCAGCCGGACCGGGATCAGCGCTTCGTCGGGCGCCATGTCCCACGTTTCGTTGGTGGGCGGCACGTACAGGTTGACCAGCGTCACGAACTCGCCGGCCCACTCGAGAAGCTGGTCAATGTCGCGCAGCGCAGCGGCGAAGTCGTCCTCGTCCTCGTAATCGTCGTCGAGGTCGAAATCGAGATCGAAGTCGTCCTCATAGTCGCCCACGTCATAGCCGGGCCGCGGATCGGCCAGGGCTATCACCGGCCAGTTGTGCGGCGCCCGCCCGCGCGCGCGCAGCAGGTGATCGATCAGGATGCGCACGGCGAACCCGCTCCCGAACACGGTGAAGGTATAGCGCGACTCGGGGTTGAGCCACGCCCACCAGTTGACCTCGTCCGCGCGCGGGAGGTCGATCTTGGGCGGGGCGAAGAGATAGCGCCCCAGCCGGTTGTGCGCCGCGATCTGCCACGTCCAGATGCGCCGCTCCAGCACGTCATCCCAAAGCTGTTCGGACGGCACCACGTCATCCAGCGAGATGATGCCGTGCTCCGGCGAGAGCACCAGGATATGGTCGAACTGCTGGTCCTGGGCGTCGATGCAGGCCTGTTGGAACGCGTCGCCGCCGTAGAAATTGCGCGGGAGCTGGGGCTGGGTGGCGAAAATCTCGCTGGCGACGATCAGCGCGACCGACTCATCGACGCGCCGCGCCCGCCGGTCGAACAGCACTTTCGCGTCGGGGTGGATGCTCAGGCGGTAGATGTCCCAGCGGCGGCGGCCCTTGCCGCGCCGGATGGAACCGTCCGGCTGGCGAAAGCTGGCGGTATACGTCTGGTGGCTGTCCTGCTGCCAGGCCAGATCGACCGCGTCGTCCGGCGACAGGCCGATGCGCCCCGCCGCGCCGCCCTCCCAGCGGATCTGCCCGTCGGAGTCGAAGCGCAGCCCCTGGCAGCCCAGGTGATGCAGCACCAACGCCAGCCAGACGCGCTGGGCGATCTGCAGGATGCTCTCGTGCTGGCGCGTTTTTTCGATCAGCCAGCGCACCTGGTCGCGGTCGGGATGCGTCCGGGATTCCGGCTGTTTGAGCCAGGCGCGCGCCGCGCTCTGAATGGCCGCCACCCGCGCGGCCCGCTCGCTTTCGGGCAGATCGGTGCGGATATGCTCGACGGTCAGCCAGCCTACCGCCAGCAGCATCCGCGCCCGGTCGTCGGGCTGGTCGCGCACGGGTTCCTGCGCCCCGGCGACGTGCACCAGCTCATCGGGGCGCGGCTGGATCGGGTACACCGCGCAGGTGACCGGCTGCCCGGCGAGTAAGCTATCCAAAATCGTTGGTTCCATGTCGTTCCTATCTGTCGTCTGCTGCCCGCCTGCGCGAGCCCACACACCTGCACAGTGTACACCGATTCGATCCGCGGGACACGTCTCAGACTCGGGGCAAAACACGTGCCACAGAGAGTCTCTCTAAAATCTCGCCGTGCCCTCTGCGGTGATCTTTTCACCGGTGTGACCACCACCAATCCACCAATTGACGGATCGCACAAAAGTTCTATAATGATAGAATATATGTTTCAATTCCGAGGAGACGATGATGAGCCGGAATGCCATGAAGCGTCTGTATCTGATGCAGGTTGGATCCATGCCGGAATACGAGATTCCGGTTGTGTGCTATCTGGTGCAAACGAGTGACGGCAGGAATATTCTGATTGACAGCGGTCTACCGGAGATGATGCCTGAAGGCGAAACGGAGTTCGAGAATGGGCGGGACGTGATCGAGCAGTTGGCGATCATTGGCTTGAAACCGGACGATATCGATACCGTCATTTCGACGCATTATGACGGCGACCACGCCGGAAGACACGCGGCATTCACGCGGGCGCACTATGTGGTTCAGCGCGTGCATCATGTGGATGCGGCGAGCAACCCACGGTTTGCGGCCATTCGACCCCAATGGGATCAGCCCATGGAGCGCATTCGGCTGGTGGACGGGGACACGGAACTGCTGCCGGGACTGGAGCTGATCGAGACCAGTGGGCATGTGCCGGGACATCAATCGGTGCTGGTGCGGCTGCCAGCAACGGGGGCGGTTCTCCTGACGATTGACGCTGTCCCCTTCGGCGAGGGCTTTGTTCGTGACCTGGCGGACGACGGTAGCGACCCGGACGCCGAAGCGATTCGCGCCAGCACGAACAAGCTGCTTGATCTGGTGGAGCGGGAGCATATCGGGCTGGTGATTTTTGGTCATGATCCGGAACAGTGGGAAGGGCTGAAAAAGCTGCCGGAGTATTACGAGTAGGATGCAAGCACCCGTTACAGACCTTTCGCGAAACGCCCCCCTTCACCGCGTGGAATTGACCGGGGGAGTCGGTTGGTGTAGGCTAAGGGAGGATCTGCCGCCGGACCACGTCCCAGGGAGGGGATCGGATGCGCCAGCCTACGCTGCCGGGCATTGTGCAGCGCCGTTTCGTTCACTGCGTCACCCACCACGGCGAGCCGGTCGACGCGCTCGTCGCGCGGATCGGCGCGCCGCCGGGCGACCTGTGCCGCCTGATCGCGGGCCAGCAGATCGCCGGCCTGCCGCTGACCACCTTCGAGCGCGTCGCGCGCTGGCTGCGGATGCCGCTCGCCAACGTCACCGCGCTGGCCGGGCATACGCCCGCGCTGGCCGAACTGGTGCGGCTGGGCATGACGGCGCGCGGCTATCGCCCGACCGGCACGCGCGACCAGATCGCCGCCGCCAGGGAAGCCGGGATCAGCGTGGCGGTGTTCCGGCGGGCGCTGCACGGCTACGCGGATTTTCGCCCGACGATGCGCACCTGCGACCGGCTGGCGGCGTGGCTGGACTGGACCGGCTACGACGGCGACGACATCGCGCGGGCGGCGGGCCTGGCGGTCCGCTACCGGGCCGGCGGGCGGCGGATCACCGTGGCGGCGGGCGAGGGGGGTCTGCTGGCGCCGTACCCGTGCGCGTGCGGGCGTCCCGGCTGCATGGTGCCCGCGCACATCCCACAGGGGCCGCGCCGCAAGTGGCGGAGCGATGCCTGCCGCATGTGGGCGCGCCGCCGCGCGCGCCGGGCGGGGCCCGCGCCAACCCCCTGCCCCACCCCGATCGACCGTTTTATCGCGATAAACGAACGCCTCTTTCCCGTGCGATCGTGACCTCCGCGCCGGGGTGATCCGGTGGGGGAGGGGGCGTTCGATCCGGGGTGAAAAACCGAACCACGGAGAGCACAGAGCACACAGAGATACAGAGTAGGAAAAACGGCTGCTGCCATCCCGCCGCGATCCGCAGGGCGGACCATCCCCCCACCCTGCCGGAGGGGCTTCACCACAGCGCGCGGGAGCACAGGATTTCTTCCCGGTAGTTCGATCCCTATGTTGCCCTGGGGCAACATATCTCGCGCTTGACACTCACGTTACGTGATAGTTTAGAATGATCCGCATGGACACAGAAACGCGTTTCTCCGTCAAGCAGTTGGCCGAGATGGCCGGTGTCAGCGTGCGCACGCTGCACTACTACGACGAGATCGGCCTGCTGAGGCCGGCTCGGGACCCGGCCAACAGCTATCGCCAATACGACCGCCCGGCGGCCCTGCGGCTCCAGCAGATTCTGTTTCTGCGCGAACTGGGCCTGAGCCTGGAGGAAATCCGGGACGTGCTCGACCGGCCCGACTTCGAGCTGGTGGCCGCCCTGGAACACCACCGGCAGGCCCTGCGCGCACGCCAGCGACGGCTGGCGCGGCTGCTGCAAACCGTCGAGCGGACGATCGACTACCTGAAAGGACATATCGAGATGGACAGTCACGGCCTGTTCGAAGGCTTCAGCGAGGAACACGAGAAGCGATACATTGCGGAAGCGGGCGAGATGTGGGGCGACACGGGCGCCTGGAAGGACTTCCGGCGGCGCTGGGCCGGCTACACCGACGCCGACAAGCAGCGCATGATGGACGAGGGCAAGGCCATCTACCGCGAAATCGTCGCGGCGATGCCCACCGGCCCGGCCAGCGACGAAACGCAGGCCTGCATGGCCCGCTGGCACGAGCACCTGCGCTACTTCTACGAGCCATCGACCGAGATGCTGCGCGGCCTGGGCGACCTGTACAACGACAACCCCCAGTTCGCGGCCAACTTCGCGGAGATGCACCCGGACCTGGCCGGGTTCATGCGCGAGGCGATCAAGGTCTACTGCGACCGGCTGGAAAGCTAAAGCGAAACGCCTGACGACCGCGCTCATCACAGAGGGCGCAGCGATCGCGGAGAACGTTTTTTTCTTCGATCCGCTGCGCCCTCTCTGTTCTTTCACCCTCCGCACAAACCATTTTGAGAACTGTTCTCAATTATTTGTGAATTTTGTCACTAATAAAACAGGCCATTTGACAGGGTTGGCTGCCCGTCAAAAGCGTTACGTTCTATATACCAGCGAGCGGGGAGATCCCGCCGGTGGTGCACCAAGTGTTATCCAACCCACAGGCGTTACACGCCTGATTATTCCTACTACACAACCGAGGTGAAACGATGATCCATAACTACCCTGAGCATCTGGAGTACATCAGCAATCTAATGGGCGAGCTGGGCAAGGGCATCCCCCAGACGATGGGGTGTTTCAGCCGGCTGCACGAAAAGGCCTCTCAGACGGGCGCGCTGGACGTCAAGACCAAAGAACTGATCGCGCTCGGCATTGCGATCGCCATCCGCTGCGACGGCTGCATCGCCTTCCACGTCAACGACGCGCTGACCGCCGGGGCGACCGAGGACGACATCCTCGAAACCATCGGCGTTGCGATCCTGATGGGCGGCGGCCCGGCGGTGGTCTACGGCTGCGAAGCGTGGGAAGCGGTCCAGCAGTTCAAAGAGAAGGCCGCGGCGCGCTCCAACGGGAAGTCCAACGGACATTCCAACGGCAACTAAGCCCACCGCACGTTTCCAGGCTCAGAATCGACCGGCCAGCAGGGCGCTGGCCGGTTTCGTTTTGGGGCTTTCGCTGTGTCAAATCGCCCATATGTTGCCCTGGGGCAACATATCCCGCGCGTCAGTCCTTCACCCGGCTCTCGACCAGTTCCAGCAGGCGGCGCAGCACGGCCACCTGCTGCCGGACGTCCTGCGGCTTCTGACGCTTCACCCACTGGTCGGCCACGAAGTCCAGGTCGGCTTTCGAGAACTGGCGGGCCAGCCCCGGCCACTGGTTGGCGACGCGCTCCGACACGGTCACGTTGAGGGGCGGCGCGTCGCGGCGGGCGGCGCCGTCGTCCAGCGCCGTGATCAACTCGCCGGACTCGACCAGCCGCTGCACGCGCTCGGCGGTCAGGCTCTGCTCGACGATCATCCGCACCAGCTTGACCTGCAGCGTCGCGTCCGGCACCTTGAGCACCGGGCGCAGCCGCTTTTCCTCCAGCCGGAAGCGATCGGCCAATTCCCACACCGGGTCGGGCAGGCGCAGCAGGGCTTGAATGCGGCTGAACTGCGCGCGCTCGATGCCGCCCAGGGCGGCGCGCAGGGCCTCGCCTTCGCCGCGCGGCACGCGGTAGTCCAGCGCCTGCCGGTACCAGTCGTTGGGGATGGGGCCGCTGTAGTCGGGCCGGATGCCGTGCAGGTCGAGCAGCAGGGTCGCCGCCTGGCGGGCCAGCGCCAGCGCCGACAGCCCCTCGCGGCTGGTGTTCTCGGCAGCCTGCCGCCACGGGCTGCCGTTGTCGACCACGATGCATTGAATCTGGTCGTAGCCGTCGGACAGCCAGTTGTTCAGCCAGTGGTGCGCCCAGTAGCGGCGCTCGCCGGTTTCGATGCGATAATAGCTGCCGCCGTCCATCTCCACCACGGTGATCGGGCTGACCTGCCCGCCGTGGCGGATGGTGGCCGCCGTCGCCACGATCGAGCGCAGCAGGTCTTCTTCCGGCCCCGGCTGGCCCGGCGGATCGACCGACGTGTCTTCGACGTCGCGATCGTCCGGCGCGCGGTCGAGCAGGCTTTTCCAGTCCGGGCGGGGGCGGCCCAGGCGGGTCGCCTCGTCCGCGACGAGGGCCTCCCAGCGTTCGAGCGCCTGGCGGGCGTTGATGTGGCCGGAGAGAAACTCGGTGCGGATCAGCTCCGGCAGCACGCGGCGCGGCTGGGCCGGGTCCGGACGAATGCGATCCAGCACGATATCGACGACTTTGACGGCCCGGCCCGCGATCTCCGCCGGCGCGCCGGCCAGGTCGCCCAGGTCGCCCATTTCTTCCAGCAGGGCGCGCGTTCCGCGCGAACGACGTTTGACCATGCTCAATCTGCTCCCGCAGGTTTATAGATGCGTTCCAGCAACTCTCGGACGAAGGCCATGTAGGCCCGCGCCGCGTTGGAGCGATCGTCGTAGTTGAAGATCGACTCACAGGCATCGTGCGCGTAGGACACCGCCACGTTGGCCGGGATCGGCGTCTGGAAGAGGTGCGGCCCGTAGAACGAATGGGCCGCGTAGAGGTCCAGGTTTTCGCGCTCCAGGGTGATGCGCTGGTCGTACTTGACCGGCAGGATGCCCGCCAGCCGGATCGACGTCTCCCAGGCGTGGCGGATGTCACCGATCTTCTCGACGATGGCCTGCAGGCCGATCGTCTCCAAAAAGCGCATCTCGACCGGGATCACGATGTCCGTCGCGGCGACCATCGCCAGCGTGGTCAGGCGCGAGAACGACGGCATCGTGTCGATCACGACCCAGTCGTACTGGTCGGCCACGGCGCGCAGCGCCTGCCGCAGCCGCACCGCGAAGCCGTGATCCTCCGCCAGCCGCGTGTTGACGCCGTCCAGGGTAGGCGAGCCGGGCACCACGTGCAGGTCTTCGTCCCAGGTGGACGGCACGACCAGCCGCTGAAGCACCGCGCCCGCTTTGTCCGGCCTGGCGAGCAGCACCTCGCCCAGGCTGCTGTCGCGGTCCCATTCGCGGTGGCCGGTCGTCAACAGGGTGGCGTGCGCCTGGGAATCGGTGTCGATCAACAGGACGCGGTGCGGCATGTTGTTGTGCCGCAGCAGGATCACCAGCCCGTGAGCCAGGCTGACGGCGGTGGTCGTCTTGCCTACGCCGCCCTTGTTGTTCGTCAGACAAATGCTGCGCATGACAGCCCCCAATCAACGGTGCCGGGCGGGAAAAAATCCTTCACCACAGAGAGCACGGAGGACACAGAGAAAAAGCGCTTTTTATCTCGTCTTCTCTGTGCTCTCTGCGCCCTCCGTGGTACTGCTTTTACCGGATTTCTAACCATCCCCAATCCCAAAGACTATAGAAGTAACACAAAACATCATAAATTTACGATGCTAGCGCATCAAAATCCCTGCTGTTAGTTGAAATTAGACTCTAATCCGGCCAAAAACCAGGCCGCGCTCATCTCCAAAAGCCGGTGCACGTGGATAGACCGGCGCATCTGCAGCCCGAAGCGCAAACTCACCTCGATCAGGGCATCCCAGACCGGCTGGTCGAGGTACAGTGTCGTGCGCTGCTGGTCGTCGGAGCGCAGCGTCAGCTCGCGCAGCGGGATCACCACGGGGCGGTCGATCAGCTCGCGCAGGCCCAGCACGCCGTCGAGCGTCGTCGCGCCCGCCGGCAGGCGCAGGTCGTCGCCGAGCAGATCGTGCAGGTCGGTCACTGTGACGCGGACCGCCTCGTTGTACAGGTCGGCCACGCTCACCGCGCGCTCGGACTGCTCCGAGCGGGACTTCGCCAGGGCTTTCATGCGGTCGTGGATCACCTGGGCAAAATGGCCGGTCGTCGGCACGCGGTTTTTGGGCGGGCGACCGGGGCGCCCTCCCAGCGGGGTTTGCTGGTTCTTCACCGTCTCGACCAGGCGGCGAAAGCTTCCATCATGTTCAGACAACAAGGGTGCTCCCCACATCTACCGGCTGGCCGTCATTCGATCTCGTCGCGCAGGCGGGCCGCGTCGAGCGCCGCCGCCGAGATGCGGTCCAGCCCAAACTCGACGATGTACCACAGCGCCGCCCCGGCGAGCTTGATCGCCTTGCGAGGGTAGCCTTTGGACAAATCATACAGCAAATCGAGCGCGTCGGGCAGGAACAGCGGGACCTTGCACCCGGCCCGGTTCAGGCGGAAGTTGATCAGCTCCGCCGTCTCGGACGGGGTGAACGGCTCCAGCGTGGAGCGCGCCGCCACCCGGTCGTTGAGGTCGGGCGCGTTGTGCAGCGACATGCGCAATTCTTCCTTGCCGATCAGCACCACCTGGATCGGCACCATGCCGCCGGCGTTGAAGTTGAACAGCTCGCGGATGATATCCAACTGGCGGCGGACGAGCACCTGGGCCTCGTCGATCATCACGATGCAGTTCTGCCCGCGGGCCAGGATGTCGAGCACCATCGTGCGGAGGTCTTCCATCAGGCCGTCGTTGGTGCGCTTGCTGGTCTTGCCGCCCAGCTCCTGGATGATGCGTTTTTGCAGCTCGCGCGTGCCGGGGTGAGGGGGATCGGGAATGTAGGCCACCACCGACGGCTCGCGCACGTCGCCCGCCGTGTAGGAGTTGTAAATGTAGCGGGCGAGCATGGTCTTGCCGGTCCCATAGTCGCCGATGATCACGCTGAGGCCCTGGCGCTGGTCGATGGCGAAGGTCGTTTTCGCCAGCGAGCGGGCCGTCACCCCGGCGACGTAGAGATAATCGGGGTTCGGCGAGAGCGAAAACGGGAAGGTATACATCCCGTACATGCGCTGGAGGTCCTCCAGCCGCCGCTGCGTGACGGTTGGATCGGGCATATAGGATGGAGTTGCGAGTTTGGGTTTGAGTTTCGACGCCATAACGCCTCCTGGTTGCCTCGACTATAACACAATTTTCGCCGTGGCAGAAGTCTGCTCCGTTTTTGCGCCAGAATGATTCAAGCATACCATGTTTTGTGCACGTTGTGTGAAATCTGTGCAAAATCCCGGTTTTGTGCACGGTGCTGATTGACTCTTGTACCGAAAGATGATACTATCGCAAACATAAGCACAGCAGCGCGAATGAAGCCGAGTCACCTGCACGCGCGTGACTCGGAACGCGCCGCAAGCGAGTCAGTTGGTCAACGTCGCGCGCGACGCGCGGCACCGCCCGCCGGACAGATGGCTCTTAACAGATGGTGAGGGGATGCGCTTCGCTGCGGGGAGCACAGCGATCGCGGAGAAAGCGGCACGGCGACCCGCATTTTCGTAACGGGGATCATAAAAATAGTCGCTAGAATTCACCTGTTGTAGACGATGACAAAACAGAACTTTTGTTCTATCATCGAAACAGGGCCGCGCTTCCGGGCGGGTGCGGTGGTGCAAACCGGGGACGCGGGAGCGCGTCCCATCCCGGCAGCGGGGCGGCGCAAAAACGCACCGCATTTTTAACAAGTTCATTTTCTTTGCGGATGGCTCGGAAACAACATGGCCCCCTGCACCGCGCGTGCACCGGGGCCAAAAAAGGAGAGAGGCCGTCTGACACAGACAGCCGCTCGCCGATCCAGTTCTCGCAGGTGGTCTTCCGCGCGCTGCTTCACGCCAATTCAGCCTCGCGCGACCACGCTGCAACCCACGCTCCTCATTTTAGCCTGGATCGCAGCGACTGTCAACGCGGCCCGCTCCGCACAAGTGCCTGTCACCCGCCACTCCGTGGGAGCAAGCCTGATGACGAACACTCGCCAGGCCCAGGCGCCGGCACGCCTCACGCTGACGCCGGAGTACTCGACCCCCTATAATGCCATCATCCGTGACGACGTGGTGATGGGGGTTTCGCGCTATTTCATCGAGCGCTGGCTGCCCGTGCTGGGCACCAGCGCCGCGGCATTGGTCAACACCCTGCGCCAGCTCGATTACCGCTGCCAGGACGACGCCATCGAGATCAGCGGCGCGGCGCTGGCCCGCGAGGCGGCCATGTCCCGCCGCCACCTGTACACCTGCCTGGACCATCCCTGGATCGGCGCGTTCGTCCAGCAGGAAACCGGGCCGCGCCGCCGGGCCGAGTCCGGCAAGATCATCCAGGCGGCCAACCGCTACCGCGTGCGCATGGACGACCCGCTGACCCCGGCGGACGCCGATCACCTGCTGGACGTGCTGGCGAACGCCGCCGATACCCCGCTGGAAGCCGCCCAGCGCGCCCTGGAGATGCCCGCGCGCGACCTGTGGGCGCCGGACCCGGTCCAGCCTGCGCCACGCTTCGCCCAGCCCCGCGCCCTGACCGCGCTCGACGTGCTCAACCGGGCCTTTCCCGGCCACGCTGCCACCGGCGACGACCGGGCGGCGCTGGTCCAGGCCGCCGAAGACCTGCACCGGCACATCACGCTGGTGCGCAGCGATGGCCGCGCCGCCAAGATCATCGTCCCGCAGTATTTCCGCCGCCGCTGGTGGCCCCACCTGGGGCACGATCTGGCGTGGGCGTACCTGTGGCTGCGCGGCTGGGTGTACGACAACCCCGACGAAGGCGCCCGGCGCGATACGTGCTGGATCCCCGCGCTCAACAACCTGCTGGCGGTCATCGGTCGCCCGCGCGAATGGTGGCGCCGCAACGTCGAGCACGCCGCCGCGCGGCCCGGCGGCTGGTCGCCGGACGATTTCTTCCGCCAGACGGACACGCAGAAAGGCCGCGACCCGGCCCACCCGCAGTGGGTCGCCCGGCAGTTCACTGTCGCGCTCGACGTGCCGCTGGCGCCGGAAGATCGCGCGCGCCATGCCGAGCTGGTCCGCCACTGGCCGGAGAGCGCGGCGCGGGCTGTCGATGCGGGGTCTGCCACATCGGTGCACACCGGTGAGCAAGAGGTCCGCCACACTAAAACACACCGGCCCCCGGAGGGTCCGCCACAGGCCGACACACCGGAAAACGGGGCGTCCGGCACACCCGCGCACACCGGCGGGGCGGGGGTGCGCCACAACGGTGCACAGGGGTCCGCCACGCCCACGCACAGACAAGACTCTGAGTCCGAAAAACCAGCACCACCGAAAAAAACGCCAGAACCCACCACCAGCCGCAAGCATCCGGAGCCCGCGCCGCCGGATTCGGGCGAGCCCGATCTGCCTGCTGCGGCGGCTGAAACCGGGATAGAGGATATTTCTTCGGAATGGTTATTCGACAGGCTGGCCGAGGCATTCAAGCGCCAACCGGAGATTCCCCTCTATCGCGCCGCGCCGCCCGAAATGTGGCTCGAGCAGACGTGGCCCGAACCGGTGCGGCGGCACAGCCCGGCGTGGCAGGCCGCGGTCGATGGCGCGATCGCGCCGCGCGACCTGGTGGCGCTGATCCTGGCGGTGTGGGGCGATGCGACGGTGAACCACCCGCCGCGCTACCTGAGCTGGCTGCTCCAACACTGGCAGGCGCGGCCCCACACCGCGCCGGTCGAGCGCTGGCCCGCCTGGACGGCGCTGGCCGATCTGCCGATCGGGGAATGGTTCGAGGAGGGCCGCCGCCGGTGGCGCGAGCTGGTCTCCCCGGCGCGGCGGGCGCTGCCGTTCGGCATGGACGATCTGCCTGCTGTGACGGAGGACGCGCCGGGCGTGTCGGGTGATCCGGATGGCGGCGCGACTGGCCCGAATGGCCTGGGCGACCCGGTGGGGAAGGCGGGGCAGACGGCGCGCCAGGTGTGGGAGGCGGCGCTGCGCCAGCTACGCGCCGAGCTGGACGAAACCAATTTCACCAACTGGGTCGAGGGGGCGCGGGCGGTGCGCTATGGCGCGGGCGTGCTGACCATCCAGGTGAGCAGCGACCTGGGGCGCGACTGGCTGGAGCGGCTCTTGAAGGCGGACATCGAGGCGGCGCTGGCGGCGCAGGCGGGCGAGCCGGTCGCGGTGCAGATCGAGTCCGCGCAGCGGGTCCCCCTGGCGCCCGTCCTGCCGGGGTAGGGAAGATCTCACCACAGAGCACACAGAGGCCACAGAGAGAGATAGAAAACCGCTGTGATCTCCGCGCCCCCTGTGGTGAGTTTTCGCGTTTAGCCTTCCGCCGCTTGAGCCTGCCGCTGGCCGCGCCCGTTGGACGATGGCGCGGGGACGTCCCGCCGGAACTGGCTCATGTACAGGTCGTAGTAGAAGCCCTTCGCCGCCAGCAGTTCGTCATGCGTGCCCTGCTCGACGATCTCGCCGTCGTGGATCACGAAGACCCGGTCGGCGTGGCGGATCGTGCTCAGCCGGTGCGCGATCACGAAGCTGGTCCGTCCTTGCAGCAGGTTTTCCAGCGCGCCCTGGATCAGGCGCTCGGTGCGCGTGTCGACGCTGCTGGTCGCTTCGTCCAGGATCAGCAGGCGCGGGTTGGCCAGCGCTGCCCGCGCGATGGCGATCAGTTGGCGCTGCCCCTGGCTGAGGCCGCTGCCGCGCTCGCCGAGCACGGTCTGGTAGCCGTCCGGCAGGCGGGTGATGAACGAGTCGGCGTGGGCCAGCTCAGCCGCGGCGATCACGTCCTCGTCGGTGGCGTCGGGCCGCCCGTAGCGGATGTTATTCATCACCGTGTCGCTGAACAGGAACGTATCCTGCAGCACGATCCCAATCTGGCGGCGCAGGCTGGCGGCCTGCACGTCGCGCACGTCGTGGCCGTCGATCACCACCGCGCCGGCGTCCACGTCGTAGAAGCGCGGCAGCAGGTTGATGATCGTCGTCTTGCCCGCGCCGGTCGGCCCGACGATGGCGATCGTCTGGCCCGGCTCGGCTGCCAGGCTCACGCCGCGCAGCACGTCCTCGTCATCGTTGTAGCTCATCCACACGTCGCGCAGCTCGACGCGCCCCTCGATGGGCGGCATCTCGACCGCGCCGGGCTTGTCGACCACGTCCGGCGTTTCGTCCAGGAACTCGAAGATGCGCTCGATGCCGGCGATGGCGCTCTGGATGTTGGTCCACAGCGTCGCGATCATCTGGATCGGCTGGTTGAACTGCTGGGTGTAGGAGAGGAACGTTACGATCAGGCCGAGCGAGATCACAGTCCCGAACAGGTCCTGCTCGCGCAGCATCATGATGCCGCCCACGCCGGCCACGATCACGATCGAGATGTAGCCCAGGGCTTCGAGCGCCGGGGCCAGCGCGCTGGTGAAGGCCACCGCCTTGATGTTGGCGTCGCGGTTGGCGGCGTTGGCCTGCCGGAAGCGCTCGATGTTCTCGTCCTCGCGGGTGAAGGCCTGCGCCTCGCGCACCCCGGCGATGTTCTCCTGCAGGTCGGCGTTCACCCCGCCGATCTCGCGCCGGGCCTGGCGAAACGCCTTGCGCGCCTGGTCCGAGAACCAGACCGTCGCCAGCGCCATGAAGGGCACCGTCGCCATGCTGATCAGCGCGAACGGCACGCTGCGGCTGAGCATGGTGTACACCAGCCACACGATCAGCAGCGCGCCGCGCACTACCTGGACCAGCGCGAAGCTGACCATTTGCTGGATCGCGTCGATGTCGTTGGTCAGGCGGCTCATGATGTCGCCCGCCTCGTTTTTGGCGTAGTAGCCCAGCGACAGGCGGTGAATGTGCCGGAAGACCTGGATGCGCAGGTCGCGCAGGACGTGCAGCCCGGCCCAGCGCATCAGGTAGAACTGCAGGCCGGTCGCCACGGCGCTGCTGACGAACAGCGCCACCAGCAGCAGCACGATGGTGCCCACGCCGGAGATCGTCTCCGAGCGGCTGAGCTGCCCGGTCGTGTCGGTGTACCAGCAGTTGGCGCTGGCGCCCTGGGCGGCGCCGTCCAGCGCCCCGCCGACCTCCTGCTGGCCGTAGGGCGTCAGGTAGCAGTCGATGGCCTGGCCGAGCAGGTCCGGCGTGACCACCTGGGCCCACGCGCTGAAGATGGCGAACAACAGCACCAGCCCCAGCAGCAGGCGGCGGCCCCTGAAATAGCCCCAGAAGCGGCCCAGCGTCGCGCGGACGCTGCGCGCCTTGCGGCTCTCGATCTCGAACAGGTGGCGGTGATCCCTCATGAGCGCACCTCCTGGCCGGTGGTGGGCGCGGCTTCGCCTTCAGGCGCGGCGTCCCCTTCGAGCTGCGAGTTGTAGATTTCGACGTAGATCGGGCTGGATTCCATCAGCTCCTCGTGGGTGCCGCGCGCGACGATGTGCCCGCCGTCCAGCACCAGGATTTGATCGGCGTTGAGCACGGTGCTGATCCGCTGGGCGATCACGAAGCTGGTGCGGCCTTCCATCAGGCGGTCGAGCGCCTTCTGGATCTGGTATTCGGTCGCCAGGTCCACGCTGCTGGTCGAGTCGTCCAGGATCAGGATGCTGGGGTTGAGCAGCAGGGCGCGGGCGATGGCGACGCGCTGCTGCTGGCCGCCGCTGAGGGTGGCGCCGCGCTCGCCGACCGGCGTATCGTAGCCCTGGGGGAACGCGGTGATGAAGTCGTGCGCGGCGGCGGCCTGGGCCGCGGCGATCACGTCGTCCAGGCTGGAATCGGGCCGGCCAAAGGCGATGTTGTCGCGGATGGTGCCGGAGAACAGTGTCGTCTCTTGCAGCACGATCCCGATGTTGGAGCGCAGGCTGGTCAGCGTCACGTCGCGCACGTCGTGCCCGTCGATCAGCACGCGGCCCTCGGTCACGTCGTAGAAGCGCGGCAGCAGGTTGATGATCGTCGTCTTGCCGCTGCCGGTCGAGCCGAGCAGGGCGATTGTCTCGCCGGGTTTGGCCTCGAACGACACGTCGCGCAGCACGTATTCCCCGCTCTTGAAGTAGCGGAAGGCCACCTCCTCGAAGCGCACGTGCCCCGTCACGCCGTCCAGGTCGACCGCGCCGGGCTTGCTCTCGACCGCGTTCTGGGCGTCGAGGATCTCGAAGATGCGCGTCGACGAGGCGGCGGCCTGGGACATCAGCGAGATGATGAACCCCAACTGGCCCAGCGGGAAGAACACGTAGATCAGGTACAGGCTGAACTGCTGCCACTCGCCGAGCGTCAGGTTACCATCGACGATCTGGATGCCGGCGGCGTACAGCACCGCGGCCTGTCCCAGGTTGGCGATCAGGAACACCAGCGGGAAGATGAACGAGAAGATCAGGCTGATGCGCAGGTTCTGCGACAGGTGGCTGTCGACGGCCTCATCGAAGCGGACCTGCTCCTGCGGCTCGCGGACGAACGCCTTGATCACGCGAATGCCCGCCAGGTTCTCCTGCAGGATGGTGTTCAGGCGAGACAGCCGGACCTGCAGCGCGGTGAACAGCGACTGCGACAGCGCGCCGAACACCATGAAGATGATCAGCGCCAGCGGCAGCACCGGCAGCGCGACCAGCGTCAGCCGGGCGTTGGTCATCACCAGGATGACCAGCGTGCCGACCAGCAGCACGATCGCCTGGAGCGAGAACAACATGCCCTGCCCGACGAACATGCGCACTTTCTCCACGTCGTCGGTCGCGCGGATCATGAGCTGGCCGGTCTGGTGCTTGTCGTGATAGCTGAACGACAGGCGTTGAATTTTGGCGAACAGCTCGTTGCGGAAGTCGAAGGCCACGCTCTGCGACAGCTTCTCGGCCATGTAGTTCTGGACGAACGAGAACACCCCGCGCGAGATGGCGAAGATCACGATCGCCACGGCCACCGCGATGATCGCGTTCTCGGCGCCGCTGGCGTCCAGCCGGATCTGGTCGAGCGTGGTGCCCTGGCGCGCCGCCGCCTGCGCCTGGGCCTGCGGCGGCAGGCCGAGGATCAGGTTGGCGGTCATGCCCTCGGTGATGGTGTCGATGATGCGGCGCACCAGCCAGGGGACCATCAACTGCGCGCCGGAAGCTACGAACAGCGCGGTATAGGCGATGATAGTCGTCCGGCGGTAGTGGCCCAGGTAGGACAGCGCGCGGCGCAGGTCGCGGAAGCCTTCGCGCCCGGCGCGGTCGCGCCCCGGAGATTGGTTCGGTGCACGGTGTCGGTTCAAGCTCATCTCCTCACGCTTCGCCCAGGTCGGGCGGGGCCGGGGGAAACAGGCCCTGCGCCCCGGCCTGCTCGACCAGGTGATCGAGCAACTTATGTAACAGGCTTGCCAGGGCGGCTTGCTCCTCCGGCGTCAGGACGTCGAGCAGCTCCGTCACCCGCCGGGCGAACTCCGGCGAGCGCTCGCGCACGACGGCCAGCCCCGACGGCGTGATGCGGATCAGGAATTGGCGGCGGTCGGTCGGGTGCAGGTGGCGCTCGACCAGCCCTTGTTCTTCCAGCCCGTTGAGCAGGGCGCTAATCGTATTACGACTCACGCTGAGAAATCGGCTCAGTTCGCTGGGCGGCAGGCCCTCCGGCTGGCCGTGGCGCTCCGCGATGACCAGGTGTGTCAGCAGGCGCAGGCGGGCGCTGGAAAGCTGGCCCTCGCTGTGATGCTCGCCGGCCAGGTGCTTGAGGAACCGGGCGGCGAGCATGATCGCGCGGAACAGGTCGAGGTGCGCCAGCGACTCGACGGCGAACATCTCGCGCACCGCTTCGTTGATCCTGGCCTCGTCATAACAATCGTGAGTCACATCCCCTATCCTCCGATAATAAGCTGGCGAATTATACGCCATAGAACTATTTGCTGTCAACAGGGGATTTTCTTCGCAAAGAACGCGGAGGGATCAGGCTTGCGGGACCGGGGTTTCGTCCGCGGGGTGGGGGGGGGTGCGCTCGGCCAGCCACGCCTGCGCGCGGTCCAGCGCCGCCTGCGTCGAGGCCAGCAGGAACTCGTCGGCCAGGAAGACGTTCTCGCGCCCGATGCGGTTCAGTGCCCCGGTCCGGCGCAGCGTCTCCAGCACCGGTTTTTCGACGCCGCACAGGATCAACAGGCCGCCCCGCGCGCGCAGCCGGTCGGCGTAGGACACGAGCACGGTGGTGCCCGTGCTTGCCAGCAGCGCGTCACCGCGCAGCCGCAGGATCACGACCGGGCACCGCGCGCCGTTCGGATCGGGCAGGCGGGCGGCCAGGTCGCGCATGGCGGCGAAATACAGGTTGCCATGCACCGAGAGGATCACCGGCTCCGCGTCGGGCAGGCTGCCGGAGAAGGGGATCTCGCGGAACATGTTGACGCCCACCGGGTCCAACTGGGTGATCTTCATGTGGCTGGACTGCTGGACGTAGATCGCCAGCGAGAGCACCACGCCGACATACACGCTGTATTCCAGCGGCAGCGCCAGCGTCGAGACGAAGGTTGCCACCATCGCCCAGCGCCCGGTCCAGCTCGCTCGCCAGATGAAGCTGATCCGCGCCGGGCTGATCAGCGTGGCGGCGGCGACGACCAGATGCCCGGCCAGCGCCGCCAGCGTGATGCGCTCGGCCAGCCCGCCAAACAGCAGCATGATCAGCAGCACGAAGATCCCCGCCCACACGTTCGCCAGCCGGGTGCGGGCGCCGGCCTTCATGTTGACCGCCGTCCGCGAGAGCGACCCCCCGGCGGGCATGTTCTGGAACAGCGCCCCGGCCATGTTGCCCAGCCCCTGGCCCACGAACTCGCGCGAGGCGTCGGGGATGCGGTCGTCCTTCTCTTTCAGGCTCTGCGAGAGCGCCGCCGTCTGGACCAGGCCCAGCACGGCAATCGCCAGCGCCGCTGTCACCAGGTCGCCCATCAGGCCGGAGTCGGGCAGCACCAGGTCGGGCAGGCGGTTGGGGATCGGCGAGAGATCGCGCACCAGCTCCACGCCCGCCGCGTCCCAACCGAACAGCGCGACGGCGATCGTCGTCACGATGATCGCGATCAGGGTGGCGAAGGACGACAGGCGCGTCTGGTGCAGAATCACGATCAGCACGGTCGCCACCAACCCGATGACGAACGTTTGCGGGTGAAGCTGGTCGAGGTGGCGCACCAGGTCGAACGTGCCTTCGATGACGCGGCGATGGCTGCCGGTGGGGACGCCGGTCAGGTGGCTGAGCTGGCCGAGCAGCACCAGCAGCGAGGCGCCCGTCACGAAGCCGGTCATCACCGCCGCCGAGACGAAGCGCGTCAGCCCGCCCAGGCGCAGCAGGCCCATGACGAGCTGGATCGCGCCGACCAGAAAGGTGAGCGTCACCAGCCGCGCGACGAGGTCGCCGGAATCGGTGAAGGGGGCCAGCGTGCTCGCCACGACGACGGCCAGGGCGTTTGTCGGGCCGGTGGTCATGATCGTCGAGCTGCCGAACAGGCTGGCGACGATGGTCGAGACGATGGCAGTATACAGGCCGTAGATCGGGCTGATGCCGGCCACGATGGCGAAGGCCATCGCCTGGGGCGCGCCCGCGGTCGCGCCGGTGACACCCGCGGCGATATCGGCCAGCAGGTCCTGGCGCAGGTAGATATTTAGCTTGTCGCGCGTGGCGAGGGCGGAAAATCCCATGTCGTCTTTATTGCCGTCCGATGCTGCGAGAATGAGGCGCGTGTCAACCAACCACCCTCCTCATTATAGCGCATCCTGAAACCGGGGTTGGAGCATTCCGGCGGGCAAAATGGTTGACACGCCGCGCATCCGTGAGGACAATTCAGACGACGAGCGGGGAGGGGGCAAGGAGACAGATCACATGACGATTCGACGCACTGCCGCGATCCTCACCCTGGCGATTCTTACCGCGCTGGCGATGGCCGCGCCGCCCGCTGCGGCCCAGGATGGCGGCGAGCCGGTCCGGGTGGGCGTGATCGTCCACGGGCCGGACGGCACGCAGACCTTCTGCGTGACGCTCGACGGCGACGAGCCGACCGGCGCCGACGCGCTGGCCGCGACCGGCCTGCCGGTGGTGGCCGATACCGGCTTCATGGGCAGCATGGTCTGCCAGATCGACGGCGTGGGCTGCGTGCCCCCGGACGAAAGCTGTTTCTGCCAGTGCGAGGGCGGCGAGTCGTGCGCCTACTGGTCCTATTTCCACCGCTCGGAGAGCGGCGGCTGGGTCTACAGCCCGGTCGGCGCGGGAAGCTACCCGCTGGAGCACGGCGCGGTCGAGGGCTGGTGGTGGCGCGACAACGCCGATCCGGACGCGGCCCCGCCGCCCGCGCTGGCCTTCGAGGAGATCTGCGCCCCGGCGCCCGTCTTCCCGCGCACGGTGATCGACGGGCTGGAGCGCGCGATCACGCTCGACGCCCCGCCGGAGCGCATCGCGTCGGTGGCGCTCGGCTCGGATGAAATCCTGTTGGCGCTGGTCGGGCCGGAGCGCCTGCTGGGCGTGACTTTCCTGGCCGAAGACCCCGCCATCAGCAACGTCGCCGGGCAGCTCGACGGCATCCCCCATACCAACCTGACCGGCAACCCCGAGCGCCTGATCGAGCTGGGCGCCGACCTGATCGTGATGGCGTCCTACAGCAACCCCGCCGCGCTGGATCAATTGCTCGACGCGGGCGAGCCGGTCTTCGTGCTCACCGAGTTCAACGACCTGGACGAGATCCGGGCCAACATCCGCCTGCTGGGCGAGGTCACCGGGACCGAGGCGCGCGCCGAAGCCCTGGTCGCAGAGATGGACGCGCGCATCGCGGCGGTGGCCGAGACCGTCGCCGGGGGGGACCCGCCGCGCGTGCTGTATTACGAGCCGGGCGGCATCACCTACGGCCCCGGCAGCACGGTCGACGCGATCATCACGCTGGCCGGCGGCGCGAACGTGGTCGCCGAGGCCGGCCTGGACGCCTATCCCCTGGTGAATCCGGAGTTCGTGCTGGCCGCCGATCCGGACGTGGTGCTGCTGGGCGGGTGGTTCAGCGGCGAAGCCGACCCGCTGGCGTGGTTCACGTCCGACCCGGCGTTTGCCACGCTGCGGGCCGTGCGCGAGGGGCGGGTGATCCCGATCGTGGACGCGCACATGACCAACGTCAGCCACCACATCGCGCAGGGCGTCGAGGACGTGGCCCGCGCGCTCTACCCGGACCTGTTCGAAACCGAGGCGGGCCGATGAGCCGGAAGATGGTTAACCACAGAGCAGCCCCCACCCCAAACCCCTCCCCCATCAAGAGGGAGGGGCTTACAAGCCGGCTTTCTCCCTTCCCCACCGGTGGGGGAAGGGCCGGGGATGGGGGGGGCTGTGCTCTCCGTGCCCTCTGTGGTGAATCCCCCGCAGGGGGCGCGGCATGACGTCCCTGCTGGTCGCTCAGGAGGTGGGCTATCACCGCGACGGGCAGGACATCCTGCGCGGCGTGACGTTCGCGGCGGCGGCGGGCGAGCTGGTCGGGCTGATCGGGCCGAACGGGGCGGGAAAGTCCACCCTGTTGAAGGTCATCAGCGGGCTGTGGCCGGGCGCGACCGGGACGATCCGCCTGCTCGACCGCCCGCTGAGCGCGTATTCGCCGCGCGACGCGGCGCGCGTGGTGGCCCAGGTGCCGCAGATCACCGCGCTCGATTTCCCCTTCACCGTGCGCCAGGTGGTGATGATGGGCCGCAACCCGCACCTGGGCCGCTTCGAGCTGGAATCCGAGCGCGACCGGGGCATCGCCGAGCGCGCCATGCGCCGCACCCAGACGCTCGACCTGGCCGACCGGCTGATCGGCACGCTGAGCGGCGGCGAGCGGCAGCGCGTGCTGATCGCGCGGGCGCTCACCCAGGAGCCGCGCCTGCTGCTGCTCGACGAGCCGACCGCCAACCTCGACCTGCAGCACCAGATCGGGATCATGGCGCTCATCGGGGACCTGATTCGCGGCGAAGGGCTGGGCGCGGTGGCGGCGGTCCACGACCTGGAGCTGGCCGCGCGGTTCTGCGATCGCGTGGTGCTGCTGGCGCGCGGCGCGGTGCTGGCCGAGGGCGCGCCCGCCGATGTGCTGACGCCCGACCACCTGCGCGCGGCGTATGGCGTGCGCGCCCAGGCTTACCCCGACCCGCTAACCGGGCACCTGCGGCTGTCCGTGCTGGACGGCGCGTGAGCCGGCAGGCTTCACCACGCAGCAAAACCCCCGCCTGTGATATTTTGTACCGCGATCAGGGATAATGCTCACTGACACCGGGCTTCACTTGCGCTATAATTGCGAATAATTCTCATTTGAGAACGATTCGCAAGTGGGAGCGTCCTTCTTTACCGATAATAAGCGAGGCCCCTATGTTCGATACTGTGCGCGCCCGGTTCAAAGCTCGCGGCCCCGGACATCACCACCACCACCGGCACGAACACCACGCCCCGCCGGACTTGCCCGGCGTCGAACCCTGGGAGCCGTGCACGCCCGGCGTGGACTGCGAGAACTGCCCCAACCGCGAGGTGACCGGCAGCACGCTCCCGCTGTGCCGGCTGGAGCCGGGCGACGCCGCGTGCATCGTCGCGGTCGACGAGGGGCGGCGCTTTCGCAAGCGGCTGGCCGACCTGGGGCTGGCTGTGGGGATGGAAGTGCAGGTCGTGCGGGCGTCGCGCGGGCGCGGCCCGATGATCCTGGCGATTTGCAGCGATTCGCGGCTGGCGCTGGGCTGGGGCATCGCGAACAAGATCCTGGTCGAGAAACAGCCCGAGGGCGCGAATGCCTGACCCGATCCGCGTCGCCCTGGCGGGCAATCCCAACGCCGGCAAGAGCACGATCTTCAACGCGCTGACGGGTGGCAACCAGCACGTGGGCAACTGGCCGGGTAAAACCGTCGAGAAGATGGAAGGCCGGTTCACCCTCGGCGGCCAGATCGCCAACGTCGTCGACCTGCCCGGCACGTACAGCCTCTCCGCTTATTCCGCCGAAGAAGTCATCACGCGCGATTACCTGCTCCGGGACCGGCCCGACGTGGTCGTCGCCGTGGTGGACGCGGCCAACCTGGAGCGCAACCTCTACCTGGTGGTGCAGTTGATCGAGCTGGGCGCCCCGGTGATCGTGGCCCTCAACATGGCCGACATCGCCGCCGGGCGCGGCCTGTCGATCCGGACGGGCGCGCTGGCGGACCGGCTGGGCGTCCCGGTCGTGTCCACGACCGCCACCCAGGGCAGGGGGCTGGACGACCTCAAAGCCGCCATTCTGGACAGAGTCACATGCCCGTCACCAAGCTGACCGCGCCCGAACCCGTCCCGGCGGTGCTGCCGCCGTCGCCCGCGCTGGTCGATTACGGCCCGGCGCTGGAAGAGGCGATCGCCGCCCTCCGGCGCGCGATCGAGGGGACCCCGGCGCTGGCCGGGGCATATCCCGCCCGCTGGCTGGCGATCACCCTGCTGGAAGGCGATCCCGACCTGGAAACCCGGCTCGCCACCACGCCCGGCGGCGCGGATGTGCTGGCCGAGGCCGCCCGCCTGGCCGGTGAGCTGGAAGCCGCGCTCGGCGAGCCGCCCGACACGCTGATCGCCGACTGCCGCTATCGCTTCGTGGCGGACGTGGTGCGCGGCGCGGTCGAGCGCCCCCGCCAGGCCGCCGTCACCCGCTCCGACCAGATCGACCGCGTGGCGACCCATCCGGTGTGGGGGGTGCCGGTGTTCCTCCTGATGATGTGGTTCGTCTTCCAGATGACGGCCAACGTGTCGAGTATTTTCCTGGACTGGATCGATGGCGTGGTCAACGGGCCGGTGGCGCGCTGGGTCGCGTGGCTGCTCGGCGCGGCGGGCCTGGGCGGGACGTGGGTCGAATCGCTGGCCGTGGACGGCGTGATCGCCGGGGCGGGCGGCGTGCTGGTCTTCGTGCCGGTGATCATGTTCCTGTATTTCTTCATCGCGCTGCTCGAAGACTCGGGCTACATGGCGCGCGCCGCCTTCGTGATGGATCGCTTCATGCGCGTGTTGGGCCTGCACGGCAAGAGCTTCATCCCGCTGCTGGTCGGCTTCGGGTGTTCGGTGCCGGGCATCTACGCCACGCGCACGCTCGAAGACCGCCGCGACCGCATCCTGACCGGCCTGCTGGTCCCGTTCATGAGCTGCGCGGCCCGCCTGCCGGTCTACGTGCTGATCGGGACGGCGTTCTTCGGCGCGCAGAGCGGCAACCTGGTGTTCGCCATGTACCTGCTCGGCGTGCTGGTGGCGGTGCTGTCCGGCCTGCTGCTGCGCGGGACGCTGTTCCGCAAAGTGGAGCACGCGCCGTTCATGATGGAGCTGCCGCCGTTCCGGCGCCCGTCGCTGCGCACGATTGGCCGCCAGGTGCGCGAGCGGACCGCCGGGTTCGTGGCCGGCATCTGGACGACGATCATGGCGGCGTCGGTGGTGGTGTGGGCGCTGCTCAATGTGCCGCTGCAAGACGGCGAGCCGCCCGCGCTCGACGAGAGCCTGTTCAGCGACGTCAGCCGCCAGATCGCGCCGGTCTTTGCCCCGGCGGGCTTCGACACGTGGGAGGCGTCCGGCGCGCTGGTGACCGGCATGCTGGCGAAAGAGGTCGTGATCAGCACCATGAGCCAGGTGTACGGCGTGGCCGGGGAAGACGACGAGGACGCCCCGCCGACCACCTTCCTGGAAGACCTGGAAGGCATCGCGCGCGGCTTTGGCGAGGCGACGCTCGACACCGTGAAGGCGACGATCAGCCTGCTGCCCGGCGTGAACCTGATGCCGGACGATGGCGGCGAGGAAGACGATACCGCGCTGCAGGCGGCGCTGCGCGAGCAGTTCAGCGCGCTGGAGGCCGTCGCGTTCAGCGTGTTCGTGCTGCTGTATACGCCCTGCGTGGCGACGATCGCGGCCATCCGCCACGAGTTCGGGACGCGCTGGATGCTGGTCAGCGCGGTCTACATGCTGGTCGTGGCGTGGCTGGGCGCAGTGATCACGACGCAGGTCGGTCTGGCGCTCGGCCTGGGGTAGGGGACTAACCACAGATCAAAACCCCCACCCCAAACCCCTCCCCCATAAAGAAGGAGGGGCTTAACAAGGCCGCGATGTTTTTGCCCCTTCCCTCCGCGAAGCAGTGGGGGAAGGGGGCGAGGGATGGAGGGCTGTGATCGCCGCGCCCTCTGTGGTGAAAAAACTAAGAAAGTGAATCGCACATCATGACGACCATGCTCCGCCAGGTGCTGGCGGCCTTCGAAAATGCCGAGACAACCTTCCGACCCGAGACGCTGTGCCGCGAGCTGGGCGTGGACCCGGCCACGCTGGACAACATGCTCGCCTACTGGGTGCGCAAGGGCCGCATCCGCGAGGTGCGCGATCTGCCGTCGGGCGGCTGCGCGAGCTGCGGGGTGGGGGGCGAATGCCCGTTTGTGCTGCGGATGCCGGTGCATTACGAGCTGGTGCGCGAGGGCGATCCCGCGCCGGAAACCGGGGCGGCGTGCTGCCCGCCGTGCCACCGGTGAGGACTGTCTTCGCGTAGTCATTTCCCCCAACGCGATCCCTACGATAAACAGATTTTAATGATAACTATTTGACAAATGCCGCCGGGTCTGCTAGATTCTGTATACCGGAATGTGCAAAGTTTCACAATCCGTCCATTGAGTCGAGGAGTTCCCGACATGACCGCCCAACAACGTCCCACCGTGATCATCATTGGCGCCGGCTTTGGCGGGCTGAACGCCGCTAAAAAGCTGGCGGGCGCTGATGTCGACGTGCTGATGATCGACCGGCATAACTTCCACCTGTTCACGCCCCTGCTGTACCAGGTGGCGACGTCCGGCCTCGATCCCAGCGAGATCGCCTACCCGGTGCGCGGCATCTTCCGCGACGCGGACAACGTCCACTTCCTGATGGGCTCGGTCGAGGCCATCGACACCGACCGCCAGACGGTCACCGTCCGCACCGAACACCGGACCACCGAAGAACGCTACGACTACCTGATCGTTGCCGCGGGCAGCAAGCCCAACTACTTCGGGCAGGATGCCATCCGAGAGCACGCCTTCGACCTCAAGACGCTGTGGGACGCGGTGACGCTGCGCAACCACATCCTGCGCTCTTTCGAGCAGGCCGCCTGGATCGACGATCCCGCCGAGCGCGAAGCCCTCACGACAATGGTCGTGGTCGGCGGCGGGCCGACCGGCCTGGAGACGGCGGGCGCGCTGTACGAGCTGGTGCGCCACGTGCTGCGCCGCGAGTATCACGATGGCCTGCCGGAGACGCCGGGCCGGGTGGTCCTGGTCGAGATGCAGGATCACGTGCTGGACCCGTACCCGCCGCGCCTCCAGCGCGCCGCCTACCGCCAGCTCGAGTCGCTGGGCGTCGAAGTGATCCTGGGGAATCGCGTGGTCGAGGCCGGGCCGGATCACATCCGACTGGCCGACGATACCGTCATCGCCACTCACACGCTGGTCTGGTCGGTGGGCGTCCGTGGCGCGACGCTGGCCGAGCGGCTGGGCGTCCCGCTGAAGGGGGGGGACCGGGTGCCGGTGCTGCCCACCCTGCAGATCGAGGGGCTGCCGGGCGTGTACGCCGTGGGCGACATCGCCTACCTGGAAGACCCGAACGGCGAGCCCTATCCGATGCTGATCCCCGTCGCCCAGCAGCAGGGGCGGCTGGCGGCGCGCAACATCCTGCGCCGTCTGAAGGGAGAGCCGGAGCGCCCGTTCAAGTACTTCGACCGCGGCCTCATGGCGACCATCGGGCGCAGCCGCGCCGTGGCGTGGATCTTCAACCGGGTCCAGCTTACCGGCTTCATCGCGTGGCTGGCCTGGCTGGGCCTGCACCTGATCACGCTGATCGGCTTCCGCAACCGGCTGAACGTGTTCGTCAACTGGGTGTGGAATTACCTGACCTACGATCGCTCGGTGCGGATCATCCTGCAGCCGGAGGCGCGCCGCGATCTGCCGGAGGAGGCGGGGGAGGCGCTCCCCACCGATGAGGCAGCGGCCACCGAGGAACTGGAAGAGGTCGAAACGGTAGAAGACGTGCCGGTGCCGGCGCTGTAATCCCGCCATCCTGCGCGGCATTTTCGCCGCCGAGGGCACAGGGGAGTAGAAGCTATGCCTCCCCCTGTGCCCTCTGGTAAATCTCTCCCCCCCAAATCGCGCCCGGCGCGGCGATCCACTATACTGATCGCGCTGGTTCAGTTGCGTGAAGCTGGCCCGAAAGGAGCTGCTCGTGCCAATTGCTGGAGACGTGTCGCTGGGCGCGGACGTGCTGATCCCCCAGCCCGACCTGGTGAATCTCTACGGCTGCGCGATTGGCCGCGCCACGCGCATCGGCCCGTTTGTGGAAATCCAGCGCGACGTGATCGTCGGCGAGCGCTGCAAGATCTCGTCGCACAGCTTCATCTGCACCGGGGTGATCATCGAGGATGAGGTTTTCATTGGCCACGGGGTCATGTTCACCAACGACCGCTTTCCCCGCGCCACCACGCCCGGCGGCAGCCCGCAGACTTCCGACGACTGGACGCTGCTCCCGACGCGCGTCCGGCGCGGAGCGTCGGTCGGGACCAACGCGACCATCCTGCCCGGCCTGACGATTGGCGCGTTTGCGATGGTGGGCGCGGGGGCGGTGGTCACCGGCGACGTGCCGGACTACGCGATCGTCGCCGGGGTGCCGGCCCGCGTGGTCGGGGATGTGCGCGAGTCAGCGCGCGAGTAAGCGCTGCGCCCAGACGATGCCCGGCTTGTTAAGCGTTCCTTTCTCAAATTTCAACGACACTCTAACACACCTGACGGCGAAAATCGGCTAGAATGGGTCTAACGTCTGCGCTGAAAGTCTCAGGAGTTGCTCGTGCCTGAACCCCAACGCTCCCCCAGATCGGCCCCCAAGAAAACCCACCAGGACAGCGGCGACGCCCGCTATCGAATCAGCCGCAAAGGCAGCGTCTATAATATTCTTGGCCCCGATGGCCGCATTTTTGCGAAATACAAAAGCGCCAGCGTGGTTGGCCCGCGCTGGGAAGAATTGACTCATACCCCCTGGCCCTACGAAAGCTCGGCGTATGAATCCGGCCTGCGGCTGTGGGAGCTGGGCCTGATCGAGCGCCGCCAGGTGGGCCAGCGCCGCCCCTCGCTGGACGCGGCCCCCGTCGACGCGCCGCCGCCCCGCGAGCCCGATCCCGTCCCGGAGCCGGAGCCGGAACCGGAGCCGCCCGCCCAGGACAAACCGGCCCCCGATCCCGCGCCCCAGGCGGCGGTGATCGGCGCGCAGCTCGAACTGCTCTCGGTGAGAGCGCCGGAGCCCGCCCCGCCGGAGCCCGAAGCGAACGACCCGCCCGCGCCCGACGATCCACCCCGCGAGCGGCCCCAGGCGTACCGGGTGATCCAGCCCGACGCGCCGCCGGTCGTGCGCACGGCGCCGCTGCCGTTGGGCCTGCCCGCGCCGCGCATCGATCTCGACCAGCAGCGGGCGATGATCGACTCGCTGCGCAAGGACCCGTCGCGGTTGTTCGAGCCGGACATGCGCCGCACGCTGCAAACCGAGATCGAGTATCACCTGCCGCTGGCCGCGTGGGCCGCCTACCTGCTGCGCCTGCTCGATCGCTACGAGCGCCGCCAGCGCCGCCAGTCGGCGCGCCGCACGGACTGGCAGACGATCATGCACAAACACATCGCCTGGCAGGAGCAGCGCCAACAGGCCGCCGCCCACGTCTGATCGCGCCGGGGCGCGGCGTCAGGCGCTCCCGATTTCTTTCATTCGCTCGCGTACAACCTTCTCGATCAACGTCCGGGGCAGGGGAGCCTCGGGCGTGAAATGGATCGTCGCGCCGGACACCGTGACGCCGTCCAGGTCTGCGGCCATCGCCTCCACCAGGGGCGGGCTCATTGTGTGCAGCGCGCAGTGATCCGGGTGGGCGGAGATGCCGACGAGGTCTTTTCGCAGCCGGAAGATCGGGATCCGGTAGCTGATCCGCTCGGTGCATTCCGGCGCTATCTCGTGGATGATGTCCCGCACGCGCTCCAGCGCGGCCCGGTCGGCGTCCGGCAGGGCGGCGAGGTAGGCGTCAACTTCCTGGGGGGCGTGTCGTGAGGCGTCTGCTTTGCTCATGGTTGGGTGGCTTTCTCCAGGTCTGCGATGTCAGCTTTTTCGTGGGGTGCACCGGCGGCATGGCGCGCCAGCCGCGCAGTGATCCCGGCGGACGGGAGTCCTCAGGCGCGGGAGTCGCCGTTGGGGGTGTCGTCGTCGGAGAACAACTGCTCGATGAAGGCCGCGAACGGGTCGTCATCCCGCGGCGGCGGCGCTGCCGTGAACAGGCCAAACAGGCTGGCCGCGTCGCCGCGTTCGCCTTCCCGGTCGACCCCGGCGATCGACTGCGCGGGAGGCAGCGTGCCCGGCGAAAACAGCGCGTCCATGCGCCGCAGCGCCGCGATCAGCCGCTCGTTGAACGTCTGGCAGGCGTGCAGGTCCACCCCCTGGGCGATCTCTTGCATGGCGCGGCGCATGTAGACGTACGCCGCCAGCACTTTCGGGTGCGCTTCGGGCGGGAAGTAGACCGCGACCTCGTCGCGGGCCGCCAGCAGCACCATCTGCTCGAACGATCCCCGGTCGTAAGCCGATACCAGCGTGCGGAACGGGTACGGGTCGGGGGGCGGGGTGCCGTCCGGCGCGGGCGGCAGGCCCACCACGCCGCGCGGTTTGTCGTTGACGGGCAGGTCGAGCTGGCGCTTGATCCGGTTCTTGACCGGCTTCCAGGCCCCGGCGGTGAACTCGATCACCCACGCCTCGTCGTTGCCCATCATCGTCGCGAATCCGCTGAGGTACATCGCCATCTCGATCAGGGCGTCGATCAGCGTGTCGGCGTCGGCGGAGAAGACGATCAGCGTGTCGGTGTCGAGATCGAAGGTGAATTTGTCCGCCAGGGCGAGCTGCCGGTAGACGTCCGCCTGCGTCTCGTCGAGGAACAGCACGGCGTCGTGCGGGTACAGCGCGACGATGCGCCGCAGGACGTCCAGCGTGTCGGGCGCGGGCGCGAGGGCATCGGCCAGCCGGTGCAGGGTGCCGCTCAGGTCGTCCGGGTCGAGGCGGATCAGGGAATAGGTCATACAGGGTGCCGGCCTCTCGGTGCAAAGGCCGCCCCGCGCGCCGGGCGGGGCGCCGCGAACTGCTTGGGAGTTTGCCCGTATTATACACAACTCGCGGCTGGCAAGAAGTAGGAGATTGGTACAAGCCGCCGGGCCACCCGGCGCGCGCCGGGTTGTGCGGGGATCGGTTTCCCCGTACACTCGGGCCACAACCAAATTATCCCTTTGGGGAGGGGGACACTTATGACCTGGCGAAAGGGGCTGTGCGCCGGCCTGCTCTTCGTGCTCAGCCTGATCTTCCTGTTTCCAACGACTCCCATCGAAGCCTTCATCACCCATAATACCCTCTACGTCGGCCACATCTCGGACCGGACCGGAACACCTTACGAAGTCGGCTATACCTATCGCGACGAGATCACGCATCACGCCTACACGTTCGACGCGGCAGCCGGCGACGTGCTGACGTTGACCGCCGTGTGGATCACGGACCCACCGCCTGCCGGCTTTGGCGACCCGTGGCAGCCGGACCTCATCATCACCCCCGGCGTGCCGCCTGTTGGAGAGGGGGAGGTCTTCGTGTGGGACCTGAGCGCAGACATCCGCGCCGGCAACATCCTGCCCGAGGACATGAACAACCGCGGCAACAGGCTCGAAGACTGGGAGGTGCGCGCCAGCGGGACGTATACGCTGTACGTGAAGTGCTACCCATACCAGGAAAGCTCCGGCGGCATCTACGCCGTCAGCATCGGGCCGGGGGCTGCCGCGCCGCAACCCGCGTCGTCGGAGGGCTGGACCGGCGAGTTCCCGCAGGTCGAAGGGGGCGATCACTACATCGCCAGCACCATCGACGGGAACCCGTCCTGGGCCGTGCACTCATTCCAGGCGGATCCGGGTGATATGCTGTCGATCATGGCCTGGAACCATCTCGACACGCCCGCCGACGGGCTGACGCCGCGCCTCGTGTTGTGCGAAGGCGGCTGCGATCCGGCCAATCCGGACGCGCTGGTGTCCGACGACCGGAACGCGGGGATCGCGGTCATCAATTACACGGTGCCGGAGTCGGCCCCAGCAGGGACCCTCTACACGGCGCTGCTGGATGGCGGCGCGACGACCGGCGACTACAGCCTGTGGATGCGCCGGTGGCGCCCTGAAGACCTGGCGACCCAGCTTGTGGGCGGGTGGATGGGCGAGCTTGCCATGACCGAGAGCGGCGATCTGCGGATGGGCGGCACGCTCGCCAACAACGACGCGTTCAAGGTGCACTCGTTCCGCGCGGACCCCGGCGACAGCGTCACGGTGACGGTGACGGCCAAGCGCGACACGCCCGCCGACGAGTTGATCCCGGTGGTCCTGCTGGTGCCGGGCGGCTACGAGCCGGGCGAGCAGTGGCTGGCGATGGATGCCGCCGCGGACGATGAGGCGATCCTGTCGCCGGTGATCATTCCGAGCCGGATGCCGCCGGATACGTTGTACACGGTGGTGGTGGCCGATACGTCGAACGCGGGCCAGTTGTTGTTCGGCGAGGAGGCGTATACCGGCTACGCGGGAGGCTACGAGGTGGTGGTGCGCATCAACTAGCCGCGCGACCGCCGCGGCTCACCGCCTGATCACAACGCGCGCCAGCATCCGTGTGCCGGCGCGCGTTACGTTTTCGTGGCGAGCGCCGCTTAGTGGTGGTGATGGTCTGCGTCGGCCTCGGCCTTCGTCTTGTGGACGGTGCCGTCCGGGTGTTCCGGCGGCGTGTAGATGGTGTAGAGCTTGAGCGGCTCGTTGCTGGACGTGTTGATCACGTTATGCTCGGACCCGGCGGGGATCACCACGGCGCTGCCATCCTTCAGCGCGTGTTCCTTCCCGTCGATGACGGCCTTGCCCTTTCCGGCTTCGACCCGGACGAACTGGTCGATGTCGTCGTGCGTTTCCTTGCCGATGTCCTCGCCTGGCTTGAGTGTCATCAACACCAGTTGGCTTTTCGGGCCGGTGAACAACACTTTGCGGAAATAGGTATTGTCTAAAGTGGCTTTCTCGATATCAACTGCGTATCCTGCCATCGTGACCTCCTCCTACAGGAACCCCCGGCTTGGGATGGGCTGGCGAAGGCGCCAACCTATCCTCGATTATAGGGCTTTGCCGCCGCTGGCTGCCAGTGGGCGCGTCTCAAACCTGGGGCGAGTTTTGAACCACAGAGTACACGGCGATCACAGAGCGGGATTAGGGAGACAATCTCAAAGCAGCCTGCTTTCTCTGTGCCCTCTGTGGCCTCAGTGGTAAGCTTTTTGCCCCGAATCGGGAACGCATCCCCGCCGGTGGGCGCGGGGTGTGCGGTTGGGCATCCTACGCTACAATACCCTCGTTGTGGGCCTGGAGTGCTAGCGTAAGCGGGAGCGGGTGATTTGATCAACCAGTTCAACCAGCATCGTATGAGACGGATCGCCGGGATCGTGGGGACGCTCTGCGTGCTCGCGGCGCTGGCGGGATGCAGCCTTGTCTCGGACGAGGACCCCGAGCCGACCGCCGGATCGACGCCGATCGGCTGGGCCACCCCGCAGCCCGACACGCCCACCCCGACCGCCACGCCCACGGACACGGCCACGCCGGAAGACACCGCGAGTCCCTTGCCGAGCGTGACCGCCGCCCCCACGCTGACCCCGGCGGGCGATCAGCCCCCGGCGGGCGCGCCGACCGCGACGCCCCTCCAGCAGGCGATGCCGACCAAGCCGCCGCTGCACACGCTGACCGCCGCGCCGACGATCACCAACACGCCGTTCACCATCATCACGGCGCGGCCTCTCGTCACCGTCACCAACACGCCGTTCGTCGCCGCGTCGCCGGCGCCCAGCGCGACCGAAACGCGCGTCTTCGCCCCGCCGCCGACGTTCACGCCGGTTTTCATCCCCCAGACGCCGGTCAGCCCCACGCCGCCCCCGCCGAGCGCGCTGGTCTGCCCGACGTGCGGCCAGCTCCGCATGCGCGACGCGCCGGGCACCGCCGGGAGCGTGTTGAGCTACCTGGACGCCAACCAGCCGGTGACCATCATCGGGCGGACGGCGGACAGCGCCTGGGCCCAGATCGTGCTGGCGGACGGGAGCAGCGGGTGGGTGGCGACCGAGTACCTGGTGCTCAACATCGATCTGAGCGTGGTCAGCGTGACGGGTGACGCCCAGAGCGCGCCGACCGCGGTGGCCGCGCTGCCCGGCGCGGACGTCGGCGGGAGCGTGATTTCGGGCGTGTCGTTCACCGCGCGCCAGATCTTCCTCGACGGGCTGGCGAAGGGCAACCGCGCCCACGCCTTCACCCGCGTGGGCGACAGCATCTCCGCCGCGCCGCAGTTCCTGACCCAGATCGGCCAGGGCAATTACAGCCTGGGCGAGTACGGTCACCTGGGGACGGCCATCAGCTTTTTCTCCGGCCCCAATGCGGCGGGCGCTAACCCGTTCGCCGCCGGATCGATTGCCGCGCACAACAGTTGGGGCGCGGACAGCGTGCTCAACCCGGCACTGGCCCCGGCGGGCGTGTGCCGCCCCGGCGAGATTCCGCTGGTGTGCGAGTACCGCGTGGCGAAACCGTCGGTGGCGATCATCATGTTCGGCACCAACGACTCGGGCGGCATCCCCGCCGAGACGTTCCGCGCCAACCTGCAGCGCATCGTCCAGACGTCGATCGACATGGGCGTGATCCCGGTGCTCAGCACGATCCCGCCCAAGCATTACAACCCGGCGACCGATGGCCGGGTGATCGAGTTCAACCAGATCATCATCGCCACGGCGCGCGGCTACGACGTCCCGCTGATCGACTACTACACCGCCATGCGCAGCCTGCCCGGCGAGGGCCTGCACCCCGACGGCGTGCACCCGTCCACCCCGCCGGACGGCATCACGACGATCTTCGACGCGGACCACTTGAAGTACGGCTACACGCTGCGCAACCTGACGGCGCTGCAAATGCTGTACACGCTCTGGCAGCAGGTGCTGTACGACGCGGACCAGGCCGTCCCCGCGACGTCGCCGCCGGGCGCGATCGATCCGGGGCCGGGGCCCGGCTCCGGCGACGCGGAATATAGCTGCCCCGGCGCGCCGCCGGTGCGCCTGCGGGTGGGCATGACCGCCCGCGTGACGCCGGGCCTGCCCAACAAGGTCCGCAGCCAGCCCGCCGCCGGCGCCGCCGAGGTGGGCAGCATCCCCGGCGAGGGGATCTTCTCGGTGACCGGCGGGCCGACCTGCGCCGACGGGTATACGTGGTGGCAGGTGAATTACCAGGGGCTGGTCGGCTGGACGGCCAGCGGCACCGCCCAGGAGTACTGGCTGGAACCGTGGGAGTAGGGGGCTTTTGCCGGGCCACGAGTGCTATTGTCACCGCTCTGCATATCGGGTACAGTGATGATCAAACGGGAAACCCCCACCGGCTCGAAACGACCTGAAGGAGAGGGTTAGTATGGACCGCAGAATTGGTTTGTGGATGTGTTTATTAGGCGTGCTGCTCACCGTGGTGATCGTGCCCGTCGCGCCGGCGCGCGCGCAGGAGGGCGCCCAGGCGTGGACGTCCTACCAGCTCAACATGCGCACCGGGCCGACCACCGGGCACCCGGTCGTCGCGATTCTGGCCCCGAATACCCCGCTGGTGCTCGAAGGGCGCAACGGGGATACGTCCTGGGTGTTGGGCCACACCGAAGACGGCGCGCACCGTGGTTGGGTGGCGACGCTGTATCTCGGTTTCCAGCCCGGTTTTGCCGCCTTCAACCTGCCGCTGAGCGACGAGATCGTGCCCGGCCCGGCCCAGCCCGCGCCGGGGCCATCCGCGCCCGCCGCCGCCGCTGGCGGGGCGGAGGGTGAGACGTTCACGCCGAATACCGCCGCCGGGTTCGACGGCATCAACATGGCGCGCTTCGATGTGTCCTCGGTCGAGGGCATCGACCTGGCGGCGGTGCCGATCATCGGCCAGCCGACCGGGCGCGCCCGCGCCATCTTCCAGCAGGGCCGCGCCATGGGCAACAATCCGAACGTGGTCGCCAAGGTCGGCGACTGCTCCTCGGAGCACTGGTATTTCCTCAGCCCGTTCACCTGGGGGCAGTACAACCTGGGCAGCTATGGCGATCTCCAGGACGTGGTCAATCACTTCGGCGCCTCGATGGATGCCGACAGCCAGGCCACGCACAACGGGTACAACGTCAACACCGTGCAAAGCCCGGACTGGGCCAACCCGAACTTCTGCCGGGCGGGCGAGTCGCCGCTGGAGTGTGAATACCGCCTGCGCAAGCCCAGCGTCGCGATCATCATGTTCGGCACCAGCGACCTGCTGAGCATGTCGCCTTACGAGTTCGAGTTCTACTACCGCTTCATCATCGAGCGGTCGATCGAGCTGGGCGTGATCCCGGTGCTGAGCACGTTCCCCGGCAATCTGAATTTCTGGAACCACACCATCCTGTACAACAAGATCGTCGTCAAGCTGGCCCGCGAGTACGACGTGCCGCTGATGAACCTGTGGCTGGCGCTGGAGTCGGTGCCCAATCACGGGCTGGAGCCGGACGGCTTCCACCTGGGCGAGCCGCTCGACGATCCGGCCAACCTCGAAGGGCCGAACCTGCAGACCGGCTACCCCATGCGCAACCTGGTCACGCTGCAAACGCTGGACGCGATCTGGCGCGGCGTGATGCGCTAGGCCGGGCCTGACTCACCCCGATCGTAAAGGGCACAGCGCGAGAGACCATCCCCGCGCTGTGCCCTTCGTGCGTCCGGCGAGCGTGCCGGGCTATTCGTCCAGCTCGGCGATCAGGCGCGGGCCTTCCTTCATCACGTCGGCCAGCGACGCCTGCCCGAACAGGAACAGCGACGCCATATCCTCGACGACGGTCTGCGCCTGGGCCACCTTCGGGTGGAAGTTGCGCGGCACGACCGCGTCGGCGTCGGCGTACATCTGCCAGTACTGCGCCAGCGGGTGATTTTCTGCCGCAAGCGCCGTCACGATCGACTCGCGCAGGCAGCCCAGGAACGACTGCGCGCGCGCCATCTCGACGGCGATGTCGGCCCGCGTCAGGAAGCGGATCAGCTCCTGGGCGCCTTCGGGATTGGGCGCGAACTTGGGGATGTCCCAGCCGGAGCCGCCGGTCCACGTCTTGGCGCCTGCCGGGCCCGCCGGCGGCAGCGTGACGGCTAGCTTCTCCGGCGCGAACCAGTCGGTGCGCTCCTCGGCGGCGTTGATCACGAACGGCCACTGGCGCATGAACGCGATCTTGTCGTTGAAATACAGCTCGTTCTGCGCGGTGTAGTCGTCGTTGAGCGCGGTTTCGGGCATGATCTTGTGCGTGTAGATCATGTCGTAGAGGAACTGGAACGCCTCGGCGGTGCCGTCGTCGAACGCGAAGGTGTCGCCCCCGGTCGCCGCCGCCAGGTGGGCGATGTAGACGTAGAGCAGCCCCGGCTTCAGTAGCCCATCGGTGGTGCCCCACACGCCCGCGGCCTCGTCGGTGAACTGCTGGCCGACCTCGATCACCTCATCCCAGGTGGCCGGCGCGCTGACGCCCTGCTGGTCGTACCAGTCCTGGCGGTTGAAGAAGAACCCGACCGCCGTCTCGTGCGGGCAGCGGTAGCGCGCGCCCTCGAAACTGCTCCACACGTCGATCACGGGCAGCATGGGCGGCAGGAAGTCGTCCCAGACCTCGTCCGGCAGGACGTCATCCAGCGGCATCAGCCAGCCCGCCCGCATGAACAGCGGCGCGGCTTCGTCCGAGTCGCTCACCACGTCGAACGGGCTGGAGCCGGACGCGTACGCCGTGCTGAGGAACGTCATGGTGTCGGTGCCGCTGGTGCTGGGCAGTCCTTCGAAATCGACGGTGAGGCCGGTGTCCTCTTCGAACTCGGGCAGCACCGCCCGCACGGCATCCTGCGCGAACGGCGCCAGGTAGACGTGCAGCGGCTCCTGGGCGCGGACCACGCGCGGCGCGAAGACGCCCTGAGTCGCCAGCTTGCCGGAGCCTTCGCTCGCGGCTAGCGCCGCCGCGATCGCCGCCGCGGAGCCTTTGAGGAACGTGCGCCGCGTGATGGCGTGGCGCTTCAGCATAATATCCCTGGACATACTGTAACCTCCACAATGTGACTGCTCGGAAAAAGGGAATATCTGGGCTGGGCCGGACCTCTGCGCTCGCGGGGCAAAAGACCGGCGGTCGGGCGTCCTCGCGGGCGAGGACAGGGGCGGGGAAGGGGGCGCGCGACAGCACACCCGGTCCCCGCGGTCATCTCGTGAGGGTGGTTCGTTGGGTGGAATTTTTCAAACCGGCGTGCTATGCGTCCTGTTCATTGTACGGCATCGCCGGTGACCAACACAAGTTACAGCCGGGGTAGGCGTTGGGCAACTGGCAGCAGCGGCTCGAACGGCTTGTGCGGCTCGGTCTGGTACCAGTAGGCGGTCGAGCTGTAGTCGAGCGTCAGCTTGTTGGCGTGACCGTGCTCGATCGTGACGCGGATCGACTGGTCGAAATAGACCGGGTCCTCGATGTGGTAGCGGTAGAGCGTGTTTTTTCCGCGCCAGCGCCAGTCATCCGTGCCCTGGTAGAGGATGATGCCGTGATAGGGCGCGTGATATTCCTGGGTGGGCGCGTAGGCGGTGTTGAAGTAATCCTCGGTGCCCGTCCCGAGCAGGCCGGGCAGCGGCTCGCCGTCGATGAAGATCATGTCGTCGCCCTCGCCGTACCAGTCGTTGGCCTGGCGGCTGAAGCAGTCGATATCGACGTGGCAGCCGACGTAATGCCCCTGGCCCTCCGCCTCCAGGATCAGGTAGTTGTCCGCGCCGTCGAGGTTGGGACGCTCCCACGCTTCCCACATGCGATCGGGCTGGTCTTCCCAGCGCACCGCCGGATCGGCCCAGCCGGGCGTCGGGTTGGCGCGCCGCCATTGGGCGTGAAACCGCCCGTAGTCGTCCAGGCGGGTTTCGGGCGGGTACTGCTCGTAATCGACGTAATAGTACAGGTTGAGCTGGCTCTCCGCCTCGTTCTGCACCTCGATGCGCGCCGAGGCCTGGAACGGCATGGGGAACCAGCAGTTGAAGCCCCGCCCGTTCTCCGGGCTCATCTGCAGCGGCAGCGACACGAAGTTTTTGCTCATGCTGTGGCCCATGCCGAAAAAGTCGCCGATCGGCGTCTCGACGCTGGGCGCGTCTTCGCCGTCCCAATACATGCGGATGACCACTTTACGGAACGCGTATTTGTCTTCGCAGCCCATCGTCAGCCAGATGTGCTTGATGCAGCCGGGGCCGGTCATCTCGGCGATGGCGCGGGTTTCGCCGGGCTGGAACTCCCACCAATCGCGGTTGCCGCCGGTGGGATCGGTGCTGGAGATGCGCGCGCGTTTGATGCCGGGCCGCAGCCGGGCCAACCCTGCCAGCGTGCTGGTGCCGATCATGGTGTCCTCCTGGTGAGTGGTGGTAAGCGCGGGCAAAAGAGATATTCACCACAGAGTACACAAAGCGCACCGAGAAATCAAAAAGAAAGCGAGCCTTCCGCGCTTGCGTTTCGCGCTCAACGGTGCTATCTTTACGCCAACTCAATCGTGGTGCCTGTGACCCCGGATGGTCCAGGCGTCGCACCGCAAGGCGCGATGGCGAAGCAGGTGCAAGTCCTGCGCTGACCCGCAACGGTAAGTGAGGCCCGCCCTCACCAGCCCGGACGCCCGCCCCGATTGACGCGTTTCGACCTTCGCGGAGTGGGGTTGGAGCCAGGTCCGGAGCACCCCTCCGGACCAGCCCGCAGCACGGCACCTCCAACCCGGCCCTGACAGGCCGGGTTTTCGTTCCCCACCCCCGCGCGACGTGAAAAACACCAACCACTGAGAACACAGGGAACACAGAGGAAGAAACTCAGAAACCCTCGGTGCCCTCCGTGCCCTCTCTGTGGTGAAACAACGGAGTGCAGGTGAATGAGCAGCGTGGTGATTTCCCCCGGTGAGCGCGCCTCGCAGCGCCCGGCCTTTTTGCTGGTCGGGCTGGGCGTCCCGGCGCGGCTGGTGATCGTGTGCGGCGTGCTGCTGGTCGTGCTGGCCGGCGCGATGATCTTCGGCGCCTCCACCGGCCCGACGACCATCCCCGCGCGCGACGTGGCCGACGCCCTGCTGCACTACGCCGGGATCGATCGCGGCGTGGACACCGCCTCGGCCACCTACCGGATCGTGACCATCGTGCGGCTGCCCGGCCTGATGGTCGCGGCGCTGGTCGGCGCGGCGCTGGCCTGCGCGGGCGCGACCATGCAGGGCCTGTTCCGCAACCCGCTGGCCGATCCGGGCATCATCGGCGTGAGCGCGGGCGCGTCGCTGGGCGTGGTGCTGGCGATGACCGGCCTGGGCGCGCTGGCGGACCTGGGCGCGTTCGATGGCGAGCCGCTGGCCGGGGCGCTGTGGCGCGTGCCGGTTTCGGCGTTCGTGGGCGCGATGCTCGCGGCGCTGCTCGTCTACGTGCTCTCGCTCCAGCGCGGGCGGTCCAACCTGGCGGCGCTGCTGCTGGCCGGGGTGGCGCTCAACTCGGTGCTGGGCGCGTTCACGTCGCTGCTGCTGCTGCGCTCCGCCGATGCCGGCGCCGTGCGGTCGGTGCTGTCGTGGCTGGTGGGCAGCCTGGAAGGGCGCGGCTGGGATTACTTCCATGTGGTCAAATGGCCGATTCTCGCCTCGGCGGCCCTGATCGTGATCTACAGCCGCGAGCTGAACCTGATGGCGGTGGGCGAGGAAGACGCCCAATCGCTTGGCGTCAACGTGGCGCGCACCCGGCTGATCCTGCTGGCGCTCGCCAGCCTGATGACGGCCTCGGCGGTCAGCATCGCCGGGGCGATCGCGTTCGTCGGGCTGGTCGTCCCGCACATGCTCCGGCTGGTGATCGGCCCCGATCACCGGATTCTGCTGCCGGCCAGCCTGATCGGCGGGGCGGCGTTCCTGGTGTTTGCCGATGCCGTCGCGCGGACGGTCATCGCGCCGGAGCTGCTGCCGGTGGGCACGGTGACGGCGCTGGTCGGCGGGCCGTTCTTCCTGCTGCTGCTGTGGCGCCACCGCCGCCAGATCGGCGTGTTCTAACCCCGCGCCGGGCCGATTCCCCCACACAGGGCGCCGCGATCCATTCTTCGCTTAGCGAGCCTCTGTAATATGCACCTACAGCGCCGCGTCGATTGACGATTTAGTGTTTGTGTTGTACCCTATCGGTGATATGCAAATCGTTGCCAGGGGTGGGAGCCCGGCTCGTTTCCAGCGAACTTAAATCCGTCCGATCGTCCTTCAACCCGATTCGTCGCAATCCGGCGTTCCGTGCCATGCGGGGAACGCCCACATACTTCAAGGGATGGTAAGATGAGTAACCGTGCCTGGTACGTGATCCAGAGCAAGCCACACAAGGAAAACCAGTTGTGCGCCTATCTTCAGTCGCAGGCCCTGGAGGTCTATTACCCGGTGCTGCACGTCAAGCCCGCTAACCCGCGCTCGTCCAAGATCCGGCCTCTGTTCCCGCGCTACCTGTTCGTGCGTACCAACCTGGATGAGATCGGCCTCTCGACGCTGCGCTGGATGCCCTACGCCATCGGGATCGTGGAGTTCGACGGGTACGCCGCGCCGGTACCGGATGCGATCATGTACGAGCTCAGGCGGCGGGTAGAAGCTCTGGAGGCAGCCGGCGGCCCGACCTTCGACGGCCTGAAACCCGGCGACCGGGTGCGGATCACGGAGGGGGCGCTGGCGGGCTACGAAGCGCTGTTCGACATGCGCCTGAGCGGGGGCGAGCGCGTGCAGGTGCTGCTGGAGATGTTGGGGCGGCAGGTGCGGCTGCAGCTTGACGCCAACGCCATCGAGCGCCCGCGTTAGGTCGGATATTGTGTCAAGCGTATTAGGGCCTCGTCAGGTCTTTGTCTTCCATTTCCCAAGCGTGATCCAGCGTGTGATACGCGGTATGCCGGATTAGATACCGGAGCGGCCATTTCGCCACCTTGCCGGCCAACTTGCCCTGTGAGTGGTAGTCCCGTATTGCGTGGCAATAGGCATCACGATGCGCTTTCAGCCCCTGGTCGGTCAGCATCGCATCGTCGGGGGTGAGCACACCGATCATCTTCGCCCAACCCTGCTCCGTGTTAAGTGTATGCTGGACAATCTGGTCTCGATCCCGCCCACCTCCTCGTGGACCTTTCTGCATCTCGGCTGACACGCGCAAGCGCACATCGTCGAAAAACGCCCAGCACGCCCGCATCAGGGTCAGTTCACGTTCCAATTCTTCGCTCGACATGTCTTGCCTGTCGATGCTTGAGAACGCAAACGAGATGCCCCAGAAGTCGGTTGATCCCGTGCCTGGATATTGCTCGACAATGTCAACCGTGGTGATAGCTGCAAACTCTCCATCCATCCCCGCCAGCTTCGCTACCTGGGCATAGCGTGGAAGATAGGACTGCAACCTTTCAATCGCGGCCTCCTCGGTCTTTGCACCACGCTCTAGACCGGGCCAATCCGGCGCCACTGCCGCCACCTTCTTACCTTTCGGTCCGATTTCGAGCGTCACCCGAAGTTGATTAGCCATATCTGCTCCTCTTACGGTCAAGAGGTCAAGTTTTTCCCCTTGGCCGTTCTGCTTATTTTCGAACATGTTACCATCTCAAGCGGTCGATAGCGGCGAGGTTTTGACTGATGCCTGTTTTGCTTCCCATCCTCAATCCTTCCCTCCGCTTGGTGTATAGACCTTGTCTCGTTTCAACGGAATGTTTTGGGTTCGTAGCCATACTGCTGCGCGGAGGGAAGGGCTTGAAAGAACATTTTTCACCCTTCCCTCCTGATGGGTTGGGAGGCGTTTGGGGGAGGGGGGAACCGGTCAGCCGCGCGCCTGCGCGACGAGGTCCTCGGCCTGGGCGACCAGCGCCTCGATTTCGCCCAGCCCTTCCTTCCAGAAGTCCGGATCGGTCAGGTCCACGCCCAGCGGGGCGAGGGTCGCCTCCGGCCAATCCGAGCCGCCGGCGCGCAGCACGTCCAGGTAGCGCGGCGCGAACGCGGGGCCTTCCTGCCGGTAGCGGGCAAAGAGCGCCATCACCAGCAGCTCCCCGAACGCGTAAGCGTACACGTAGCCGGGCGTGTGCAGGAAGTGCGGCACGTAGCTCCACCACACGCCGTAATTGCCGGTCATCTCGACGCTGTCGCCGAACATGGCCCGCTGCGTGTCCATCCAGATCGCGCTGATGCGCTCGCTGGTCAGCTCACCCTCTTCGCGGCGCGCGGTGTGCAGCCCGTGCTCGAAGCGGTTCATCGAGATCTGGCGGAAGACGGTCGCGAACGTGTCTTCGATCTTGTGGCCGAGCATCGCCAGCCGCGCGTTCGCGTCGGCTTCCTGCTCCATCATGGCGGTGAAGACCAGCATCTCGCCGAACGTCGAGGCCATCTCGGCGGTGGTCAGCGGGGTGTGGGCTTGCAGCATCCCCTGCTCGCGCGAGAGGTATTGGTGCACGCCGTGGCCCAGCTCGTGGGCCAGCGTCATCACGTCGCGGGCGCTGCCGGTGTAGTTCATGAACACGTAGGGGTGCACTGACGGGATCGTGCTGGCGCTGTACGCGCCGCCGCGCTTGCCGGGCTTGGGCGCCGCGTCGATCCACGACTCGGTGAAGAACTGCCCGGCGATGTCGGCCACCTGGGGGTGGAAGCGCCGGTAGGCGTTCAGCACCATCTCGCGCGCGCGGTCCCACGCGTAATCGCCCTCGGCGGCGGGCAGCGGCGCGTAACGGTCGTAATCGGCCAGGCGGTCCAGGCCCAGGATCTCGCGCTTGAGCGTGTAATAGCGGGCCACGATGTCATAGCGCGAGGTGACGGCCTCGATCAACGCGTTCACCACGTCGTCGCTGACCTCGTTGGACAGGTTGCGCGACGAGATCCAGGTTGGGAACTTGCGCAGCCGGTCGTCCGAGGCTTTGTCGGCGGCCAGCGTGTTGAATACGTAGGTGAGGACCGGCAGCTTGTCGCGCAGCACGCCCGTCACCGATTCGGCGGCGCGCTGGCGCACAGCGCGATCCGGCTCGTAGAGCTTCGCCAGGATGGCCGACTGCGTCAGGTCCTGCCCGTCGAAGGGATAGCGCGCCGCGCCCATCACCTCGGTGAAGAAGCGCACCCACGCCTCGCGCCCGGTGACCGCTTTCTCCGCCAGGATTTTCTCCTCCGGCTCGGTCAGCTTGTGCGGTTGGTACAGGCGGTTGACCTCCAGCCAGTGGCGGTAGTGGGCCAGCACGGGGTGAGCGATGGCCGCCTGGGCGAAGTCCTCCGGCGCGTTGATCCATTCCAGCTCGAAGAAGACCAGCTTCTGCTGCAAGAGCGATTCCCACTCGGTCGCCTTCTGGAGCAGGGCGCCGTACTGCGCGTTGCCCGTGTCGGTCGACCAGATCAGGTGAGCGAACGAGCCGACCTTGTTGGCGATCTCGACGATGCCCTCGTATTCCTGGATGGCCTCACGCAGTTCTTCAGGGTCGAGCGCGGCCAGCTTGCCGCGATAGGTGGTTTCCATGCGGTCGGCGCGGGCAATCGCCGCCTGCATGTCGCCCTCGATGCCCGGATCGTCGATCCCGGCGTACAGATCGCTCAAATTCCAAACGACGTTCTCGGCTCCGGTCGTGGTTTGTGTTTCGGCTGCCACAGGGTATCTCCATATCACTGAGCAAGAAAAACGATATTAAGGCTAATCATAACAAATCGCCCCCTGCGCCGCACACCGCGGGCGCGCCTGGGGAAGCGTGGGCGCGCCCCGCCAACTTTGCGATGATCGGGCCAGACGGATATGCAAGCACCTGCGTTTGACGAAAGGATACACGTTCGTTATGGCCGATTTTCGCACCGAAAAAGACTCGCTGGGCGAGATCCAGGTGCCCGCCGGGGCGTTGTGGGGCGCCCAGACCCAGCGCGCCGTGCACAACTTCCCGGTCAGCGGGATGCGCCCCTACCCGGCGTTCGTCTGGGCCCAGGCCGCCATCAAGCGCGCCGCCGCCGAGGTCAATCACGGGCTGGGCCTGTTCACAGACCGGCAGGCCGGCGACCGGACGATCGGCGGCGAGGCGATCGCGCAGGCCATCATGGCCGCCGCCGACGAAGTGCTGGCCGGGCAGTGGCGCGATCAGTTCGTCGTCGATCCGTTCCAGGCCGGGGCGGGCACCAGCCACAACATGAACACCAACGAGGTGATCGCCAACCGCGCCAACCAACTGCTCGGCTTCGCGATCACCGACCCGGACAGGCCCGTTCACCCCAACGATCACGTCAACATGGCGCAGTCCACCAACGACACGATCCCGACCGCGATCCGGCTCGGCGTGCTGTGGCGGCTGGACGAGCTGACCGGCACGCTGGCGGGGCTGCAAGCCGCGCTGGAGCAGAAAGCCGCCGAGTTCGATGACGTGGTCAAGAGCGGGCGCACCCACCTGCAAGACGCGGTCCCGGTGCGGCTGGGGCAGGAATTCGGCGCGTATGCGAAAGCGGTCGCGCGCCACGTCGAGAAGATCGCGCTGGCCGCGGCGGGCCTGCGGCGGCTGGGCATCGGCGGGACGGCCACCGGCACCGGCCTCAACGCCCACCCGGACTATCACCCGCGCATGGTCGCGGCGCTGGCGCGGATCACCGGGTTGGAGCTGCACACCAGCGACGATCTGTTCGAGTCCATGCAGTCGATGGGCGATGCGGTGTTTTTCTCCGGCGCGCTGCGGGCGCTGGCTCAGGACCTGACGCGCATCGCCAACGATTTCCGCCTGCTGAGCAGCGGCCCCGCCACCGGCCTGGACGAGATCCGCCTGCCCGCCGTCCAGCCGGGATCGAGCATCATGCCGGGCAAGGTCAACCCGGTGCTGGCCGAGATGCTCAACATGGCGATGTTCCACGTCATGGGCTGCGATCTCACCGTGTTGATGGCGGGGCAGGCGGGCCAGCTTGAGCTGAACGTCATGATGCCGATCATCGCGCACAACCTGTTCGAGATGATGCACGTCACCATCGGCGCGGTGCGCGCCTTCACCGAGAAGTGTGTGGTTGGGGTGGAGGTGAATCGCGAAAAGGCGGCGGGCTGGCTGGCGAAGAATGCGATCCTGGTCACAGCGCTGAATCCGGTTATTGGCTACACGAAAGGCGCGGAAGTTGCCAAGCTGGCGATGGCGAGCAACCGCCCGATCCTCGACGTGGTCGTCGAGCGGGGCTACCTCTCGCGCGAGGAAGCCGAGGCCGCGCTCGACGCGCGCAGCATGACGGACGGCGGCATCACGGGCTAGAGCGTGTTATGGACTTCAGATCGCTCTATCAGGCGAGGCTTCGCCTGGCCCCCCCTCCCGAAATCCCTCCCCCACAAGGAGGGAGGGACTTGAACATGCGGCGGGTCCCCCCTTCCCTCCGCGTGCGTGGGGGAAGGGGTCGGGGGATGGGGGGCAAAAATGCATAACACGGGCTAGGCGCGAGCCGCGCATCACCGGGGCGGGCGATCCGCGCTCGCCCCCGGTCCGTCCCCGTTCTCGTCAAAAGCGACAAACTTCCCCCACCGCCCATTTTCCCCACCCGAATTCCACTATACTGAGGATAGTCGTTCCCCACCCGTGTGAAACCCCGCCCCCCTGCGCGGCGAGGCTTTCACCGCCGCTCGTCAGCTTATGTGTATTTCAGGAGGCTTATCGATGAAATTCCCCAAGATTGCCGTTGTGTGTGTCGTGCTGGCCCTGGCCGCCGCGCCGCTGGGCGCGCTGACGGCGTGGGCCCAGGATGGGCCGGTGCCGGTCAAGGTGCTGACTATTGCCATGTTCGAGTCCGGCGAGATGACCGGCGACTTCCCCGGTGAAGCCCAGCTTTGGGTCGAGGGCGAAGGGCTGGACACCGTGATCGAGGTGCCCGCCAGTTGGTCGCCGGTGTACTGCAACGCCGATGGGCACTGTCTGGTCGTCACCGGCATGGGCATCGCCAACGCCGCCGCGACCATCATGGCGGTGGGCCTGAGCGGCGAGTTTGACCTCACCCAGGCGTATATCATGGTCGCGGGCATCGCCGGGGTGGACCCGAAAGACGGCACGCTCGGCTCGGCGGCCTGGGCCGACTGGGTGATCGACGGCGACCTGGCGCACGAGATCGACTCGCGCGAGATCCCCGCCGATTGGGATTACCCGTACCTGCACCTGGGCTGTGGCGAGTCGTGGTGCGAGGAGGGATGGACCGCCGGGACCGAGGTCTTCCAGCTCAACACGGCGCTGGTCGATTGGGCCTACGAGCTGACCAAAGACCTCGAGCTGGCCGACGGTGAAACCGCCCAGGCGTACCGCGCCAACTACCCGGCAGACCTGCCCGCCGCCGCGCCTCCCACGGTGATCCGCTGCGACACGCTGGCGGCCAGCACCTACTGGCACGGCGAAATGTTGGGCGACTGGGCCGAGTGGTGGTCCGCCCAGTGGACGGGCGGCGAAGCCAACTATTGCACGACGGAGATGGAAGACAGCGCGACGCTCGCCGCGCTCTCGCGGCTGGCTGGGGCCGGGCTGGTGGACATGGACCGGGTGCTGGTGCTGCGCACGGCCAGCAACTTCGACCGCCCCTATCCGGGCCAGACTGCCGCCGAGTCGCTGGCGGCGGACAGCGGCGGCTTCGTGCCGTCCGTGCAGAATGCGTATGGCGTCGGCTCGGTGGTGACGGATCACATCATCGCCAACTGGGACGCGTGGCAGGGCGGGGTGCCGCCGGTGGAGTAGGGGGAATTAGCAGCCCCTCGCCGCACAGATTCACGCGCGGCGAGGGGACATTTCTACCTCACGGGCCGACCATCTGGCCCTGGTTCATCCAGCCGCGCATCCCCATGCAGTCCACTTCGTACCAGTTCAGCGCGCCATCGCTGCCGGCGTTCAGGATCGTGACCGGCGTGTTGGCGAAGCAGACGCCATCCGAGATCGACGTGACCGACGGCGCGTTGTAGATCGACTGTTGGAACGGCGTGCCGGGCAGCGTCACCTGCTCGCCCACGGCGAAGAACGGCTCGGCGGGCTCGTCCAGCGCCGCGGCGGGGTCCAGCACGGACAGCGGCACTTCGGCCACGCCCAGGAAGCCGCGCCACGCGTTTTCGAGGTCCAGGAAGCTCTGGCCGGTGGCGGTTTCGAGCGCCTGGTCGAGCGTCACGCCGCGCTTCAATTCCTCGACAACCGCGCGGTAGGTGTCGATCCCGCCCTGGGTATCGACCAGCCAGCGCATGAACGACGAGCCCATGTCGTAGATCATGTGGGTGCAGCCGTCTTCCGCCGTGGTCAGCGCGCCGCCGCCGGGACCGTCACCGTGGAAGCTGGGCAGGTCCCCGCCGCGCAGCTTCGCCAGGTTGCGCAGGCGCTCGTGCACCGGGTACTCCTCGAACGTCTCGAAGAAAGTGGCCTGTCCCTCGATCCACCACGATGGCCCGTGCAGCACACCCAGCTCCTGCTGGTAGAGGTGCGCGACCTCGTGGACGGTGGTCGAGGCCGCCTGGTTGATCTGGAACTCGATGGTGGGGTTTTCGGGGTTCCACACGCAGTTGGCGCGGATGGCGGCGGGCTCCAGCGTGCGCACGCGCTGGATCGTGCTGCCGGCTTCGGGCACGGTCGTGCCGGTGAAGCCCATCTGCGTGTCGTCGATCGTCTCGTCGCCCTTGTACTCGCTCCAGTCCGGCCCCGGCGGGAAGATCACGGCCATGGGGCGATAGGGCAGCGGCTCGCCAAACCCGGCGAGGTAGGTGTCGCGGTTGCCCGCCATCGCGTCCAGCACGGCGCGGCCCAGGTCTTCGGGCATCCCGTACCAGTACACGATGATGTCCTCGCTCTCGGTCCGGAGCCATTCGCGGCGGGCGTCGTAATACACGGCGTGGACCGGCTCGCTGTTGACGTTGATCTCCTGGCGGGTGCGCACGCCCCAATAGGCATCGATCTCGTGCCAGGGGGGCAGGCCGCGCCCGGCATAGGGCACGGCGATCCACTCGCCGGGGGCCGCGCCCGGCTCGGCGGCCACGCGCCCGCCCTTGCCGGTGGCGAAGGTGTAGAACAGCGTCACCCGGTCGATCACGACGCCCTCCGGCGGGGTGATCGTGGCGGTGAACTGCATCCCGCTGGGGTACAGCGAGCGGTAGGTCATGCCGGTGAAAGTGAAATCGTCGATGGCCTGGTCCGGGTAGGTCTGGGGCTCGTCCGCCCCGCCGACGACGGTGATCGTCGCGCCGCCATCCTGGGCCAGGGCAGGGGGGATCGCCGCCAGCGCCAGGGCCAGCACGATCAGGATCGAGAAAAGGGATCGGGTAGAGGGTCGCTGCATTACGGCTCGCTCCTTGTTCCGATTTGTGTGGGACAAGTGTAGCACGGAGCGGAGGACTTTCACCACCGGCGCAGACAGCAGAGGGCACAGCGCAGACAGGGCGAAAAACCCTGCGTCCCCTGTGCCCTCTGGCGTAAAAAAACGGGGAAGCTACCCGACTCGCCCGGCCAGCAGGCGCAGCCCGTTGAGCACCACGATCACCGTGCTGCCCTCGTGGCCGATCACGCCCACCGGCAGCGGCAACTCGACGATGAACGCGCCCAGCACCAGCACCACGATCACCGCCAGCGCGAAGGTGATGTTCTGCCACACCACGCGGCGCGCCCGGCGGCTGAGCTTGATCGCGTAGGGGATCGCTTCCAGCTTGTCGCCCATCAGCACCACGTCCGCCGTTTCGAGCGCGACATCCGTCCCCGCCGCGCCCATCGCGATCCCGACCGTGGCCGCGGCCAGCGCCGGGGCGTCGTTGACCCCGTCGCCCACCATCGCCACCGGCCCGACCTCGCGCTCCAACTGCTCCATGATGGTCGCCTTGTCGGCGGGCATCAGCCCGGCGTGCACCTGGTCGATGTGCGCCTGCTGGCCGATGGCCTCGCCCACGCTGGCGTTGTCGCCGGTCAGCATCACCACGCGCTCGATGCCCGCTGCGTGCAGCTCGTCGACGATGGTCGCGGACTGGGGCCGGATCTCGTCCGCCACGGCCAGCGCGCCCATCCAGCCGCCGCCGTTGCACACCAGCAGCACGGTCTTGCCCTCGGATTCCAGCCGGTCGTGCACCGCCAGCAGCCCATCCGGCGGGCGCCCGGCGCACTCCTCGATGTAGCGGCGGTTGCCCACGCGCACGACCTCGCCATCGACCACGCCGGTCACGCCCCGGCCCGCGTCGGCGGAGAAGTCCGCAACTTCGCCCAGCGCCAGGTCGCGGCTCTCGGCGGCGCGGCGCACCGCCTGCGAGAGCGGGTGCTCCGAGCGCGATTCGACCGTCGCGGCGGCGCGCAGCAGCTCGTCTTCGCCATAGCCGTTGAAGGTGTGGATGTCGGTCACGGCGGGCGTCCCGGCGGTCAGCGTGCCGGTCTTGTCGAAAGCCACCACCTTGATCTCGGCCATCTGCTCCAGGTGGACCCCGCCCTTGAAGATGACGCCGCGCCGCGCGCCGGCGGCAATCGCCGACAGGAACGCCGCCGGGACCGAGATCACCAGGGCACACGGCGAGGCCACCACCAGCAGCACCATCGCCCGGTAGAAGCTGTCGTCGAACGTCCAGCCCAGCGCCAGCCACGGGACGAGCATCACCAGCAGCGCCGCGCCGATCACGCCCAGCGCGTAATACTGCTCGAAGTCGTCCAGAAAACGCTGGGTGGGCGCCTTGCGGCCCTGGGCCTCTTCCACCATCTTGATGATGCGCGAGAGCGTCGAATCGCTGGCGAGCTGCGTGACGCGCACGTCCAGCGATCCCTGCTGGTTGAGCGTCCCGGCGAACACCCTGTCGCCGATCCCCTTCTCGACCGGCATCGACTCGCCGGTGATCGGCGACTGGTCGACGCTCGACCCGCCCGCGACGATCTCGCCATCGACCGGGATGCGCTCGCCGGGCCGGATCAGCACGGTCTGCCCAATGGTCAGCTCGCTGATCGGGACGGTTTCGACCGTCTCGCCGCGCCGGACGTGGGCCTCTTCGGGGTGCAGCGCGAACAGCGCCTGAATCGCGCGGCGGCTGCGCCCGATGGCGTAGTCTTGCAGCACGTTGCTCAGCGAGAATAGGAACAGCAGGATCGCGCCGTCGCGCCACTCGCCCACCGCCGCCGCGCCCAGCGCGGCGGTCACCATCAGGAAGTCGATGTCAAGCTGGCGCTGTTTGAGGCTTTCCAGGCTGGCGCGCACGCCGAAATAGCCGCCGGTCGCGTAGGCGATGACGCCCAGCGTGCTGATGGCCTGCCAGGGCCAGTCCGCCCATTCCCCGACCAGGCTCAGGATGATGGCGGTCAGCGTGATCGCCACGAAGGCCGGCTCGATGGCGTGCGGCCCCCACCATGTGGGCCGGTTGCGTGACGGTGTCTCGGATGTTCGGCCTTGTATCGGCATGGTTGATTCGGACATAGTCTCCTCGTGTTGTCAGGTGTCGCTTGAAAAGTCCGTTCCCCCCATCCCCGGCCCTTCCCCCACAAGTGGGGAAGGGTGAAAAACTCGCCTGTAAAGCCCCTCCCTCTTTTATGGGGGAGGGGTTTGGGGTGGGGGAATATCCCCGTGGTTCAGTCTTCTTTCGCGTCCTTGCCCCACGCCACCGACTCGAACACGCGCCGGTCGTCGGGGCTGAGCTTCGCCAGCAGGTCGCCGCCAAGCTGCGAGAAAATCCGGTGGGCGAACAGCTCCATCCAGACGAACTGGCGCCCGATCTGCACCATGTTGGTGTTGGTGGTGACGGTGGCGCTATAGGCCGGCTGCGAGCTGGCGATCAGCACTTCCTGCTCGTCGACGACGACGACCAGGCTGTCAGCCAGCTTGTGAAGCTGGCTCTCGTGCGGCGGGTGGTGAGCAACGTCGCCCACGTCCAGGTGGTCCTCGCCGGTCAACAGCGCGCCAATCGCCACGCCGCGCTCCGCCGCCGCCAGGATCGCCTCGCGCAGCGCGTCCAGGTTGGCGTCGGTGAGCACGAGCATCGCCTCGCGCCGGGCGTTGTCGATCATGTTGCGGGCATAGGCCACCACCGGCCCCTCGCCGCTGAAGGTCCACAGGTGGCCTTCGTCGCGGGCGGTGTAGAGCTGCTCCAGCCCCAGGCGCAGCGTGTCCATGCGGCGGCGGTGTTCGACGTTCAGCCGGTCGAGCAGGGCCTCCGGCGGCACGGGGCGGTAGAGCGTCGCTTTGGCGTCTTCTGTCTTGAGCACGGCCCCGCGCACGTCCAGGCGGCCCAGCGCCTCGTAGACCATCGAGCGCGGGATGCCGGCCTGCTTGCTGAGCTGGTAGCCGGTGGCGGGGTGGTCTTGCAGCAGCGCGAGATAAACTTTGGCCTCGTATTCGGTGAAGCCAATCGCGTTGAGATCGGCCAGCAGATCCATGCGCGCCCCTTCCTCAGATATTCGAGAATACCCTAGTGGTTCTATTATAAACTACTACTGGAGATGTGGCAAACGCGCCGCCGGGCAGGCGCGCCAGGAGCACAGAGAATTCGGAGAGGTGCTGTTCTCTCCAGCCTGCTCTGTGCTCCCTGTGGCCTCGGTGGTGCCAGCCCGCCCGGCGGCGGGGATAGGGGACGCTTAGCGCAGCACGCCGCGTCGCATCAGCAGCTTTTCCAGCTCCACGCCCCAGAACACAATCGTGCTCAGCGCAAAGCAGATCGCGAGCTGGCCCGCCGTCAGCGGGTTGGTGTTGAACAGGTCGTTGAAGAACGGCGTGTAGATCGCCAGCATTTGCAGCGCGATGGTGCTCAGCACGGCACCGATCAGCAGCCGGTTGCCGGACAGGCCCGTGCGGAACAGCGATTCGCGGTGCGAGCGCAGGCCCAGCGCGTGGCCCATCTGGGCGACGGTCAGAAAGATGAAGACCATCGTGTTCCACGCCGGGGCGCCGTTGGACGCCCGCAGATCGGCATCCCACGCCCAATAGCCCAGCGCCAACCCGGTGATGCCCAGCAGCAGGCCGACCAGCAGGATGTGCCGCCCCAGCCCGCGCCCAAAGATCCCCTCGCGCGGGTCCACGGGCGGGCGCTGCATGGTGTCTTTCTCGGCCTGTTCCACGCCCAGCGCCAGCGCCGGGATGCCGTCCGTGATCAGGTTCATCCACAGGATCTGGAGCGTGGTCAGCGGGATGGTCATGCCGGAGATCATCTGCGTGGCCTGGAGCACGAACAGCTCGCCGGTGTTGCTCGCCAGCAGGTACTTGATGAAGCGCCGCACGTTGTCGTAGATGGTGCGGCCCTCGTTCACCGCGCTGACGATGGTGGTGAAGTTGTCGTCCAGGATCACCATGTCCGCCGCTTCTTTCGAGACGGCGGTGCCGGTGATACCCATCGCCGGGCCGATATCGGCCCGGCGCAGGGCAGGGGCGTCGTTGATTCCGTCACCGGTCATCGAGACGACGTGCCCGCGGCCCTGCAGCGCCTCGACGATGGTCAGCTTCTGCTCCGGTGCCACGCGGGCATACACTGACACCTCCGTGACCGCCTCGGCGATCGCGGCGGGCGTCATGCGGGCCAGCTCCTGCCCGGTCAGGACGCGCCCCGACGCGTCGATGCCCAGCTCGCGGGCGATGTTGCCCGCCGTCAGCGGGTGGTCGCCGGTGATCATGATCGTGCGAATGCCCGCCGCCGTGCAGGTCCGGACGGCGGCGCGCACTTCGGGGCGCGGCGGGTCAATCATGCCGACCATGCCCACGAACACGAGATCCGTCTCGACGTCCTCGCCGGGCTTCTCGCTCACCTCGGCCAGCGGACGCAGCGCCAGCCCCAGCACGCGCAGCCCTTCGCCGGCCAGCAGGTCGTGCCCGGCGGTGATGCGCGCGCGCCACTCGCCGGTCAGCGGGTGGGCCGCGCCATCGGCCCAGACGCGCGTGCTGAGCGCCAGCAGGCTATCGACCGCGCCTTTGGTGAAGACCAGGAAGCGATCGCCGTTTTGCAGCCGGGCCAGATAGCCGTTGAGGTGCGGGATCGGCTCGTGGTCGCCCAGGGCGTGAATCGTCGTCATGCGGCGGCGCTCGGATGAGAACGGGATCTCCGCCACGCGCGGAAAGGCGGCTTCGAGCGCCGGTTTCCACAGGTCGAAGCGGGCCGCGGCCACCACCAGCGCGCCCTCGGTCGGGTCGCCGATGGCGGTGTAATCGTCCGACTGGGTGGCGCGCGTGGTCTGGATCGCGGCGTCGTTGCACAGCGCCCCGCCGACCAGCATCAGCGCCTGGCCAGAGCCTTCGGGGGTGAGCGTTTCGTCCCCGGCCAGGACGGGCCGCCCGGCGCGCATCAATTCGGACAGCTCGACCGTCTTGCCGGCCACGTCCAGGATCTTGACCGTCATGCGGTTTTCGGTCAGGGTGCCGGTCTTGTCGGAGCAGATCACCGTCACCGAGCCGAGCGTTTCGACGGCGGGCAGCTTGCGGATCACGGCGCGGCGGCGCAGCATCCGCTGGGCGCCCAGCGCCAGCGAGATCGTGACGACGGCGGGCAGCCCCTCCGGCACGACGGCGACGGCCATCGCCACCGCGATCAGGAAGATCTCGCTCGGTTCCTCGCCGCGCAGCAGGCCCAGCACGAACGCCGTGGTGACGATCACCACCGCCGCCACCAACAGCACGCGGCCCAACTGTCCCAGGCGTTTTTGCAGCGGGGTTTTGCCCGCCGACACGGTCTGGATCAGGTCCGCGATGCGGCCCAGCTCGGTCTGCATCCCGGTGGCGACGACGACCGCCGCCCCGCGCCCATAAGTGACGGCGGTGCTCATGTAAACCATGTTGCGCCGGTCGCCCAGCGGGACGCTCTCGCCGGTCAGGTGGCGGGTCGTTTTTTCCACGTCCAGCGATTCGCCGGTCAGCGCGGCTTCCTGCACGCGCAGGTTGGCGACCTCGATCAGCCGGGCGTCGGCGGGCACGATATCGCCCGCTTCGAGCAGCAGGATGTCGCCGGGGACGACCGTCCGCGCATCGACCGCCGCCGGTTCGCCGTCGCGCCGCACGCGGACGGTGGGCGCGGCCATCTGCTTGAGTGCGGCCATCGCCTTTTCGGCGCGGTATTCCTGCACCACGCCCAACACCGCGTTGAGGATCACGATCGCCAGGATGGCGACCACGCTCTTGACCTCGCCGAGCAGCAGCGACACGCTCGCCGCGATCAGCAGGATGAGCACCATCGGCTCGGTGATCTGCTCGAGCAGGATGGTGAACGGCGATTTGCGCCCGCGCTCGATCAATTCGTTGGGACCGTGCCGCGCCAGCCGGGCCTGGGCTTCGGCGGCGGACAGGCCGCGCGCGCCGTCGGACCCCTGGCGGGCCAGGGCTTCCCCGGCGTCGAGAAGGTGCCAATCAGGTTGGGGGTGCTGCAGGGTCTTCATTCTGGTATCCGGTTGGTCTATAGCACCGCCGGGCGCCCAGGACCAGCGGAAGAACCCCATCTCTTCCGCGATCCCGTTGATCTCAATCGCTGCGGTGCGCTTGTTTTCGCGTTCAGGATGCAGTGTAGAACAATAGCAGCCAGGATCGCCAGTGTTCCCCCTAAAAAACAGGGGGATTTCTGGGGAAGGCTGGTCCCACATTTGGAGATCGCCGCCCAGTGCATAAATTCTATGAGGCGGTTAACGACGTCCTGACACGCCGCCGGGCGAATCGCCGTCGCGCGGTGCGACTTTCTGGCACATGCCGCGTATAGTGTAATGGTGTGTGGTACAAAGCCGCGTACAAGCTGACTCTATCCGAACGGGTTCAATAGTTGAGGAGAACACGTCTGTGGCCGAACCGTTCATCCAGATTCGCAACCTGGTGAAAACTTACGACACCCCCGCCGGGCCGCTCAACGTCCTGCGCGGGATCGATATGGATATTCATAAAGGCGACTTTATCGCCCTGTTTGGACCCTCAGGCAGCGGCAAAACGACTTTTCTGAACATGCTCACCGGCATCGACGTCCCGTCGTCCGGCTCGGTTAATGTCGATGGCGTGGACGTGGTCCGGGCCGGCCAGCGCAAGCTGACCCGCTGGCGCGGGCGCAACATCGGGATCGTGTTCCAGTTCTTCCAACTGCTGCCCACCCTCACCGTCGTCGAAAACGTGATGGTCCCGATGGACTTTTGCGACGTCTACGATCCGAAAGAACGCCGCGACCGGGCGATGGCCTTGCTCGAACGGCTGGACATCGCCGACCAGGCGTACAAAACGCCGGATATGCTCTCCGGCGGGCAGCAGCAGCGCGTGGCGATTGCGCGCGCCCTGGCGAACGACCCGCCGCTGATCGTCGGTGACGAGCCGACCGGCAACCTCGACCGCATGAGCGCCGCCGTCGTGTTCGAGATCTTCCACGAGCTGCGCGAGCAGGGCCGGACGGTGCTGGTGGTGAGCCACGACCGCGAGATCCTGACCGATGTCCCCCGGCTGACGGTCCTCACCGACGGGGTGATCGAGGGGACGACGCTCGAAGCGGCGGCCCGGCGCCGGAGCCAGGAGCTGGAAGCGGTCAAGCTGCGCACCCAGGAACGGCGCGCAGCCCAAACCGGCACCCAGGAGCACGAAACCGTCCAGCAGTAGCCCGCCGGACGCGAAAACGATCCACTATAGAGAACGCACGGGGCACAGCGAAAAAGCGGATAGTGGCGAGGTTTTGACTGATGCCTGTTTTGCCCCCCATCCTCAATCCTTCCCCCACAAGGTGGGGAAGGAGGTTTTTCCCTTTCCCTCCGCCTGGCGTGGGGGAAGGGGCCAGGGGATGGGGGGCAGTTGAGCAGCCGCCATCAGTCAATTGTTCACCACTACCAAAAAGCGCTGCGCCCCGTGCGTTTTGTATTCCTGTAGTGAGAAGCACCCCCGCCCAAACAAAAAACGCCCCCCATCTCCCGGCCCGCCCGCCGCGTTGAGCGCGTGGGGACCGGGGTGGGGGGCGCGTCGTCCGGCGCTCCGCTTACTGGTAGCGCAGGATGTCCGAGACGGTCTTACGGGCCGCGCCCAGCGAGGGCCACATGCTGGCGATCGTCGTGATGACCAGGATGCCCACCAGCCCCACGACTATCGCTTCCAGCGACAGCTCGAAGGGGAACATCTCGCTGAACCCGGTGATGTTGAGCAGCAGAAGCTGGATGAGCACCATCAGCGGGATGCCCACGATCCAGGAGATGACGCCCACGACCAGCCCTTCGGTCAGGAACTGCGTGACCACCGTGCGCGAGCTGGCGCCAATCGAGCGCATCACGCCGATTTCCTTCTGGCGCTCGAAGACGCTCATCGACAGCGTCGTGAGCAGGCCCAGCGCCCCGACCAGCGCGATCAACCCGGCGACGGCGCTCAGGATGGCCTGGAAGGTGAAGAAGCCATCGCTGATCTGCTGCGTCAGCTCGACGAAGTTGAGCGTGAAGATCGGGATGCCCTGCTCGACGAACACGTCATTGATCCGGTCCGCCAGGTCGTCGATGTCGCTCACCTCCGGCGAGTCGTCCGGCGTGGTGATGAAGTAGCCGACGGGCAGCGGCTCGGTTTCCACCTGCGCGCTGTCCAGCGCCGTCAGGTCGCGCCAGAACATGCCGATGAACTCGTCCGGGATCTGGGCGTTCTCGCCGCCCATCAGCGGCGGCGGCGCGAAAATGCCCACCACGCGGGCTTCCTGCGTCGCCCCCTGGTCCACCTGCGAGGCCAGCGCCAGCGTGTCGCCAACCGCGTAACCGCCGCTTTCGGCCAGCGCGCGCGAGATGATGATCTCCACCTGGCCGGGCTCCGCCTGGCCCTGGCCGAAGTAGCCGCCCTCGTCGAACGTGAGCAGGTTGCTCAGGGCAGGGGTGAGGCCCATCGCCAGCACGCCGGGCAGCGGGCCGTTGGCGTCCAGACCTTCCACCTCGACCAGCGTCACGTACTTGATGAAGCTCCGCGCTTCGGGCGGGATGGTCCCGGCGGGGATGGGCGAGTCCGACGTGATGACGTCGAACGTGGAGCCGGCCAGCTCCGCGATCGTCCGCCAGTCCATCCACACCTGCTCGATCGGGAAGTTGGAGATGCCCACCACGTCCAGCTCGGCGGTGCGGCCCGGCACCTTGAGCACGACCCGGTCGCCGACGGTCTTGTCCATGTTGGCCGCCAGCAGGCTGGAGAGGACGATCCCGCGCGAGGCGTTTTCGGGCGTCAGCGGCTCGCCCTCGTCGATCTCGAAGGTGAAGGCGGGCGTGTCGCTGGTGATCTCGTAGCCATAGGCCAGGATGCCGGGCGGGCCAAAGGCCGAGATCTCCGGATCGTAGCCCTCGAACTCGACCTGAATCTGGAAGCCGGACTCCAGCGTCTCGATCTCGTCGCCCAGCGTGTTCTCCACGATGGCCGTGACCTGCTCCGGGTCGCGCGGTTCGAGCGGGGCGACCAGAAGCTGCACGTTCCAGCTATCGATGAAGCTCTGGATGCCCGACGTCAGCGAGGCGAAAATGGCGTAGATGCCCATGAACGCGCCGACCGCCACCGCCAGCGTGATCACGGTGAAGGCCAGCCGGCTTTTCTTGAGGCTGACGTTGCTCAGGCCCTGGCGAATGGTGACCGGCAGCGGCAGCCGGGCGATCAGCTTGGCGATCGGGCCGGTGCCATAGTGCGCGCCGATACCCAGGTCGGTCATGGCGTCCAGAATCTGGACGCGTGTCCCGTTGAACACCGGGATGATCGACGCCAGCACCGGCACCAGCAGCCCGACGATCACGCCCATGACGATCGAGCCGGGGGACGTCTTGAACCCTTCGAGCACGGTGTTCAACTGGGGCGCCAGGGCGTGGGCCGCCGCGTTGCCGCCCGGAATGCCCAGGATGACGCCCGGAATCACGCCGATCAGGCCGTAGACGAAGGCGATGCCGGAGTAGATGAAGAAGTTGTCCCGGCGCGTGGCGCCCATCGATTTCATCACGCCGATCTGCCGCTTTTGCTCCACCACCAGCGACGAGATCACGTTGATCACCAGGAAGCCGGAGACGATCAGCGCCACCAGCGCCAGGAAGGCCATCAGGTTGCTGATCAGGCGGGCGTTGGCGATCAGGGCGTTGTTCTCCGGGTCCTGAATTTCGGAGAAGGCCGGGATGTACGCCGTGTCGTTGGCGATCAGGTTGAGGATCTCGTCGGACTCGTCCTCGGCGATCGAGAAGTCGGTGAAGCGCAGCCAGAAATCGGTCAGGCCCACCAGCCCGGTCAGGTAACCGGCATCGGACAGGGTGGTGAAGGTGGTCACCTTGGGCGTGAAGCCGTACGGGTCGAAGGCGATCCCGGTGATGGTCCAGGTTTCCACCGTGCCGGTCGCGCCGTTTTGCTGCGGATCGCGCGAGGGGCTGAGGACGCGCACGTAGAGCGTATCGCCCACGTCGAGGTCGTATTCCTCGGCCATGCGCATCTCGACGGCGAGCTGGTTTTGTCCGGGAGCGGGCCACTCGCCGCCCTCCAACAGGCGGTACGGCTCGATCGGCGCGGGCGCGTCCATCGGCGCGTTGAGCAGGCCGGTGCGGTCTTCGTTGAGCACGACCAGCGACTGGGTCACGCCGTCCTCGAACTGCTCGTCATCCTCATTCACCTTGAAGTAGATCGGGCGCTCCTCGATGCCGGCCACGACCTCGGTCACGCCCGGATAGTCTTCGAGCATCCGGATGTAGGCCGGGTTGTCGAGAATGGCCCCTTCTTCCGCGCTGACGGACACCTGGAGCATCGCCAGCTCTTCTTGCTTGATGTCGTTTTCCAGTTGGGTGATCAGAATGTCGCTCATGGAAAAGAGCGCGATCGTGCCGACGACGCCGATGAAGATCGCCGTCGACACCAGCGCCGTGCGCCCTTTGCGGGCCCACACGTCGCGAAGTATCTTGCGGACTCGTGTGCGGATAAACATGGCGATGGCGCCCCCTTTACCAGGTCAGCTGAGTTTGTTCGAGCGAAACCGGGCGTATTGTAACACCCCTGGTGCGAAATGCTATAAGCCGTCCGGCATAGCACCCGCACAGTTAGAATACGCACAACTCCGCGATTCGGTGCGCGCCACTCCGGGCCCGCTTTGCGAGGACAGGGCGCCCGCCGGGTCGGCCACCCAAGTTGACAGCGTTCCCCGGTGCGACTACGATTCCCTCAATACTCTGTCATGCTTCGGAGATCGAGCCATGTTAGTCAAAGATCGGATGACCCCCAACCCGGTAACCGCGCTGCCGGAAACCACGCACAAGCAGGCCGCCGAGCTGATGCGTGAGCACAACATCCACCATCTGCCGGTGGTGGACAAGCGCGGCAGGCTGGTCGGGATCATCGTGGAGGATGACCTGTACGCAGCGCAGCCGTCCCCCGCGACCACGCTCAGCATTTACGAAATTCACAGCCTGTTGTCGAAACTGGAATTGAAAGAGATCATGCGGCGGCCCGTCTATACCGTGACGGGCGAGTGTTCGCTGGAGGAGGCCGCCGGGCTGATGCTCAAGCACGACATCGGCTGCCTGCCGGTGATGGAAAAAGACCGGGTCGTGGGCATCATCACCGATACCGACATCTTCCAGACGTTCGTGGACGTGCTGGGCGGCGACAAAGAAGGCGGGCGCTTCACCCTGCGGCTGCCGGACAAGCCCGGCGTGCTGGCCCGCCTGGCCCAGGTTGTGGCCGACGCGGGCGGCAACATCATCGCCGTGACGACCTGGCAGAGCAAGACCGACGGGCAGGCGTTCATCACCATCAAGGAGCAGGGGGCCAACTTCGCCCAGCTCCGCGCGGCGCTGGACGACATCGACGCCGAAGTGATCGACGTGCGCGAGACGCCGATCTGCTCGCCCGCGCAGTACAGCTAGGCTGAGACAACTGAAATTGAACCACACAGGACGCAGAGCGCACGGAGAAGATTGATTTTTAAGAAAAATGCCTTCTGTGCTCTCCGTGTGCTCTGTGGTGAAAAACTAACGCGCCAGCAGCGCTGCCAGCCGGGCCGAGGACTGCTCCATCATCTGCTGGTGCAGGCTGGTCCCGTGGCTGTCCATCGTGACCACCGCCGGGAAGTCCTGCACGCGGATGATCCAGAACGCCTCCGGCACGCCGAACTCCAGCTTGTGGACGGCCAGCACCTCGGTGACGCTCTGCGCGATCAGCGAGGCCGCCCCGCCGATGGCGTGCAGGTACACCGCGCCGTGTTGCTGGCAGGCGGCCAGCGTCTTGGGGCCCATGCCGCCCTTGCCGATCACCGCGCGCAGCCCAAAATGCTCGATGACCTCGGCCTGGTAGGGTTCCTCGCGGATGCTGGTCGTCGGCCCTGCCGCCACGAACGACCAGCGCCCGCCCGCCTGTTGGACGACCGGGCCGCAGTGGTAGATCACGCCGCCGGCCAGCACGTCGCGCAGCGCGGCGTAAATCTCCGCCTCGGCGGCGGGCGGCTGGCCGCCGGTCTTCACGAAGTTGTCGATCATATATTTGTGCGCCGCGTCACGCCCGGTGGCGATCACCCCGTTGAGGCGGACCGGCTCGCCGGCGGTCAGCTCGCGGATCGCGTCCTCGCTGATCGGGACGGTTAGCTCACGCATAGCTCACTTCCTCCCCCACCACGCGCATTGTGGCGCGGCGGTTGGCCCAGCACATATAGGCGACGGAGACGAAATACGACGCGGGCAGGCGGTGCAGCGTGCTGACCTTGACGCCCAGCAGGGTGGTCTCGCCGCCAAAGCCCATCGGCCCGATGCCCAGCTCGTTGCCCTCGTCGAGCAGGCGATCTTCCAGCGCGGCCAGCTCCGGCTCCGGGTTGGTGTCGTCCAGCGGGCGCAGAAGCTGCTGCTTGCTCTTGACGTAGGAACTGCCCCGGTCGCCGCCGACGGCCACGCCCAGCACGCCCGGCGCGCAGCCCAGGCCCTGGGCGCGGTTCACCGCATCGAGCACGACGCGCCGCACGCCTTCCAGGTCGCGCCCGGCGCCCAGCTCGCTGTTGGGCAGCTTGTACTGCGTGCTGACGTTCTCGCAGCCGCCGCCCTTCAACAGCAGGTCGACCTTGATCCCGTCCTCGTCCCACTCGTGAAAGTGCAGCGTCGGGAAGTCGATCCCCGTGTTGTCGCCGCTGTTCTGGCCGGTCAGGCTGTCGACGGCGTTGGGGCGCAGGTAGGCGCGCTCGGTGGCGATGGCGCACGCCGCGCGGATCTGCTCCGCCAGGCGGCGGGTCGAGACGCCCACCGGGTAATACACGTCGAAGATCGGGGTGCCGGTGTCCTGGCAGATGGGGGTAGAGTTGGCGCGGGCCAGCTCGACGTTTTGCAGGATGGTGTCGAGCGCCCCTTCCGCCGCCGAGCCGGGTTCCTCGCGGCCCTTCGCCTCGCTGAGCGCGCGCTGCATGTCGGCGGGGAGCTGCGTGGCAGCCCGGCGAATCAACTCGACAAAGGCATCGGTGAGATCGGTCATGGTGCGTGTCCTTTCACTGGGTCTGACCCTGTTCCCATCATATCCCGATCGCGGCAGGGGGACAATCGGCGCGCGCGCCGGGGCAGGGGGAATTATTCACCACGGAGATCGCAGAGGGCACAGAGAAGGGCCTTTTTGTCCGTGCTCCCCGTTTCAGAGGCCATCTGAAAAGCTGCGTTCCCCCCATCCCCGGCCCTTCCCCCACCAGGAGGGAAGGGAGAAAGCTGGCTTGTAAGCCCCTCCCTCTTTATGGGGGAGGGGTTTGGGGTGGGGGAAACAACGCTTCACCAGACTTCTCAAATGGCCTTTCAGTGGCAGGCTTTTTGTTCTGAAGCTGGAACGCGCATGCAGCGCCGGGGCCTAGCCCAGCTCGGACAGAAACGCCTTGACCTCGCCTACGAACAGGTCCGGCGCGGTGTCCATGGCGACGTGCTGCTGGCCGGGCAGCACCGCGATCCGGCTGTTGGGCAGGGCGGCGTGCCACGCTTCTATGTTCTGCCTGAAGAACGCAGGGCTGTCGCCGCCGAGCAGCAGCAGGGTGGGCACGTCCAGTTGCGCGAACCGTTCCGGCTCCAGCCGGTATTCCTGGGCGGCGAAAAACTCGCGGGGGAGCGTGTGCGCCGCCGCCACCCGCGCCGGGAACACGGGCAGCGTTCTGTAAAACGCGAGTTCGTGCGGCGGCATCCTGACGACTTCGCGCAGGAAGGTGAGCACCGTGCCTTCTCGATCGCCCGCGTCCAGCATGGCCCGGAGCCGGTCCGCAAAGTCCGGCGGCTCCAGGGGTGTCAGGCCAGCCGGCGGCTCGTACGCGATCAGGCTCCGCAGGCGGGGGATGCGCAGCGCCGCTTCGAGCGTACACAGCCCGCCGAACGAATGGCCCAGCAGAGTCACCTCACCGCCGATCGCGTCCACCACGGCGGCGATGTCCTCGTATTCGCGCTCGACCGCGTAGTGTGGGGAATCGCCGCTCTCGCCCCGCCCGCGCCGCTCGATGGCGTAGACGGTGAACTGCTCCTCCAGCGCCGGCAGGATGGGCGCCCAGCGGCCATAGGTGCCGAGCGTGCCGTGCACCAACACGAGCGGCGGCCCGCTGCCGCTGCGCTGGTAGGCGATCGGGGTGCCATCTGTCGATATGATCTTCTCCATGATGAATCCCTTTCCTGATCTCGATGTAGCGGTCGTGCGGTTCGGGACTTCATTGAGCTCATAGTCTTATCCTAACACACCTTGCGCGTGTTTCAAGGCGCCGGGGCAGGGGGGATTATTCACCACGGAGATCGCAGAGGGCACAGAGAAGGGCTTTTTTCAAGTAACGTGGAACCTATCGACTGGTTTGTTGCGAGAAGATATGTGCCAAGAACGACACTTGACCCCAAGACGGACACATCCCCGCTCATTCTGCATCATCTTCAGGTTCGCCCGGTGTTGGCAGGGGTCGAATGCGGATAGTGTTGAGTGTGACAATGACTATCGAACCTTGAAGCTCATTCTGGTGATCTTGAACGAGTGTGGTTATCCGCTCTGGTTTCTGCTGGCGCTCCCCGGGTGGAATGCGCAGCAGCACGATGCCATAAGCCGTCTCTTGCCCTCTGAAGACCAACTCGCCAAAATCACGATCTTCGGTAAGTAGAATGCGTTCTTCAGAGACTGATTGCTCAAGCACGTCAGGATCAGCGAGTCCTGGGGCAAGCTCGGCCACATAAATCACATCGTGCCCCAATTCGCGCAGCGTGCGAACAACCAATGCGTCACAACACTCGTCAGCCAGAAACAGCATTTGCCGGTGGGCTCAAAATCACATCTTCGTTGGCAACGATGTCAGCAGCATAAGCCAGCACAGCCTGAATATCCTCAGGAGTGAGACGAGGATGAGCATCCAGGGTGTCCGCAACCGTCCATCCGCTCGCCAATTCTCGGAGAACTTGTTCGACGGGAATCCGTGTTCCTACAATCACGGGTTTGCCCGTCATGACGTCGGGGTTGGTGGTGATACGCTCGTGTTTCATCGAAAAACCTCACGGTATGGTTAAGCTGATTATAACGCATCCTGAGTGAGCCGAAGCGAGGATTGCTGAGCGGAACGATAAGAATCATTTGTCGTCAGCCTGCTTCAGCATCTGCCCCACTCTGGTCCAGTTCAATTCCCCTTCGCGCCCGATCTGCCGGCAGCGCCAACCCTGCGCGCGCAGCGCCAAGATCGATAGTGTATGTCTGGTAAACGGGTGGTTGTCTCTCGCCAACTTTACACGGCTGGCGGGGCGGTGTACACTCTGCCTGTGCGAGAAAACCGCATTTTGGAGATGGATATGAAACAAATTATGGGTGTTCTGACAGGGCTGGCGCTGGTCGCCGGGCTGATCGTGCTGGGCGCTGCGCTCGCGCCCGGCGGCGTGGCAGCGCAGGACGGCGATCCCACCCCGGTCCCCGACCCGGTGCTGGGCGCGCTGGACCTCGACGCGGTGGCCGAGATCGACCTGGAAGCCGTGCCGGTCATCCCCGAGATCGACGAGGGGGCGCTGGCGCTCTACCGGGCCGCGCTGGATGCGGGCCGCGATCCGCACGTCTTCGCCAAGGTAGGCGACTGCATGACCGATCACCCCGGCTTCCTGATCCCGATCGGGGAGGGCGACTATGACCTGGGCGAGTATGCCGACCTGGAGCCGGTCATCGCGGCGTTCCAGGCGGGCGAGCTCGACCCCTTCGCGCGCCAGAGCCAGGCCGCGGCGGGCGGGTTCAACGCCGCCAGCATCCTCGACAGCATGTGGGCCAACCCGGAATTCTGCGAGAGCGGCGAGACGCCGCTGTCGTGCGAGTTCCGCCTGACGGAGCCGAGCGTGGCGCTGATCATGTTCGGCACCAACGATGTGTTCTACCTGGACGAAGCGCAGTACGACTATGCCCTGCGCGCGATCATCGCCGAGACGATCCGCAGCAACGTGCTGCCCATCGTGAGCACGTTCCCGGTCCGGCCCGAATTTCCCGATAAGTCCGAGCTGTACAACCAGATCGTGGCCCAGGCGGCGGCGGATTACGGCGTGCCGCTGATCAACCTGTGGCAGGCGCTGGAGCCGCTGCCCAACCAGGGCATCGATCCCGAAGAGACGACGCACATGACCGTCCCGCCGGACGGCGCGGCGTGCGTGTTCATCGACGAGAATCTACAGGCCGGGTTCACGGTGCGCAACCTGGTCACGCTCCAGGCGCTGGACGCGCTGCTGGCGGCGGCTGAGGGCGAGTAGGGGAGTGGTTTGACCACAGAGAGGACACAGAGAGCACGGAGAAATCAAAAGAAGAATCTCTGTGTGCTCTGCGCCCTCTGTGGTAAGTGTGTTTATTCCTGTTCGCCGCACATCCTCCACTCGCCGTCTTCCTTGATGGCGCGGTAGGTGACGGCGCTCAGGTCCTGGGTACGCGTTTCGCCGTCGTATTCCGCCGAGATCCGCCCCTCGCAGGTGACGAGCGTGGCATCGCCGTCTTTGTCGCCGGCCTTGCAGCTCATGTCTTGCAGCTCGGCCTTGACGGACTTGAACGACAGCGCATCCTGGGAGGCGTTGGCTTCCCAGGCCGCGCACGACAGCTTCGCCAGTTCGTCGGCGTCGCTGGCAACTTTGGCCTTCAGGTAGGCTTCGATGGCCTCGGATGGGCTGCCCTCGTCGGCGCAGGCGGCCAGCAGGGCGGCGAGCAGCAGGGCCAGGATCAACATGGTGAGTCGGCGCATGGCAGTGTCCTTTGGGTGCCGGTGAGCGATTGCAGGCTGAGATTATAGTGCGTCCGGCGCGCGGTGAAAAGCGCCCAGAATCCCCCCATCCCCCGGCTCCTTCCCCCACTGCTGCGCGGAGGGCAGGGGAGCGAGCTGGCTCGCGACAAGTCCTTCCCCACCTGTGGGGGAAGGATTTAGGATGGGGGCAGTGGTGCAACACCCCGCCGGGCGGTGAGCAGGCTCAAAATGCGGTAAACTGCAAGCAACGGATGCGTTGGAAGATTGGGCAGCAGAGTTAACGGAGGAAAACGTGATGAAGAGCGTTGTTTTACGGGGATGTATTGTATTGGGGCTGGCGGCGGCAGTGCTGGCCGGAGGAACGTTCGCCGCGCCGGACGCCCAGGCCCAGGATGGCGATCAATGCGCGGCATTCGTCGCCGACAAACTCGCCAGCGCCCAGGGCGCGTGCAGCGCGACCGGGCCCGGCCAGGTGTGCGCCGGGACGTCCGGCGTGCTGGCGACCGCGTCCGGGGCGGGGGAAGCCCTGCCCGCGACGGTAGGCGAGGCGCTGGCCCTGGCGGACCTCAGCGCGCTGGCGACCGCGCCCGGCGACCCGACCGCGGATGAATGGGGCGTGGCGATGCTCGCCTTCCCCGGCGGGCCGGAAGGCGACCCGTCCGTGACCGGCGTGCTCTACGGCGACGCGGCGATCGCGCGCCCGGCGGCGGTGGAAACGGACCGGCCCACCATGACCGTCACCAACAGCGGGGGCGCGACGGCCAACCTGCGCGCCGGGGCAGGCACGACCTATGCCGTGGCCGGGCAGTTGGAGCCGGGCCAGTCGGCGGTGGCGGATGGCCGCAACCAACAGGGCGACTGGATTCGCATCCAGATCGACGGGGCGGCGGCCTGGGTCTTCGCCCGGCTGGTGACGTGGGACGGCGACCTGAACAGCCTGGACGTCCTGCTGCCGGACGACGTCAGCACGCCGTTCGAGAGCGGGACCCCGTTCCAGGCGTTCACGCTGACCACCGGCGAGGCGCCCGGCGGGTGCCCGGCGGCGGGGTCCGGCCTGCTGCTGCAATATTCGGGCGAGGCGGCGGCCAATTTGCAGATCAACGGCGTGGAGCTGGACTTTAGCAGCGCCTCGCTGCTGGTCACGGCTGCGCCCAACGACGCGCTCGACGTGATGGTCCTGGACGGGGCCGCGACGGTCACCGCGCGCGGCATCCCGCGGGACGTGGCGGCGGGCGGCGCGGCGCGCGTGAGCCTGGCCGGTGAGGACGGCCTGACGCCCACCGCTGCGCCGGTCGCGGCGGACTCGTTCGCCTTTGCCCAGGCGGCAGCCGCCCCGCTGAGCGCGCTGCCCGGCTCGCTGGTCTGCTGGGCCGGCGTGGCCGATCCGGCGGCGCGGGTCGTGCTGCGCGTCGGCCCCGGCGAGCAGCGCGGCACGCTGGCGAACATGAGCCCGAACGCGATCTATCGCGTGGAAGGCTGGGCCAACGACGGCGAGGGTGCACCGTGGTGGCAATTGGACACCGGCGCTCAAAAGTCGTGGGTAGCCCAGGCCGAGACGCGCACCCTCGGCGCGTGTGACGCCGTGGCCCAGGCCGACGCGCCGCCGCTGGTCTTCGCGCCGCCGTCGGCGCCTGCCGGGGGCGAGGGCGCGGTCGACAGCGTGGGCGACTTTGCACCGACCGGCAACTCGGTCTGGCAGATGATCCCCGGCTCCGACAACATGACCGGCGAGTGCTCCGGCGCCCCGGCGATCAACTTCTGCGATCACCTGGCGGCGATCTCCCCGGCGTCGGGCGGCATCATGTGGAAAGGCATGGAAACCAGCGGCTACTACTTGCAGCGGCTGCAGCCCAACGTCTATTCCTACGCCGGCCCGAACGCGCTGGGCACCGGCACGATCAGCATGACGCTGACGTTCACCGGCGAGTCGACGGTCAGGATGACGCAGCGGCTGACGCTCAGCAGCGAGCCGAACTGCCAGCACGTGTATTTCTACACTGGCACGCGCAACTGGTAGCGGCGGTTATTATCCCCCCCATCCTAAATCCTTCCCCCGCCAGGAGGGAAGGACTTCAAGATAGTGAGCCTGACTCCCCTTCCCTCCGCGGAGCGTGGGGGAAGGGGTCGGGGGATGGGGGGGAAGCGCTGTGCCCTCACTGTCTCTGGTGGTGAATCGAGATCGATGATGACAACGCGCATGATCACCTACCGAAGCGGGCTGTTCGCCCTGGTCGCCCTGGCGATCCTCGCGGCGCTGGGCGCGGCCCGGGCCATCGCGCAGGCGCCGTCCCTGGCCCGGACGCATTACGCCGTCACGGTCTACAGCGAGCCGCGCCGGGCCAGCGCCATCGTGGACGTGCTGGCGCCCCGCGCCGAGGTCGCGCTCGAAGCGCGCAGCGCGGACGGTGCCTGGGTGCTGGTCCGCAGCGTGGACGGGGCAGCGCGCGGCTGGATCGAGGGCCGCTTCCTCGACACCGGCGGGGCCGATCTGCCCGCGCTGCCGGTCAGCGCCGAGCGGATCTTCGATGCCGCCGGGGCGCGCGCCGCCGGGGCCGGGGCCATCGACCTGAACGCCTTCCCCCTCGTCCCGGCGATCACCGACCGCGCCCGCGCCATCTACGCCCGCGGGCAGGCCCTGGGGCTGGACCCGCGCGCCGTCTCCAAGATCGGGGACTGCATTTCCGACAACCGCCACTTTCTCAGCCCGTTCGGGTGGGGCGACTACGACCTCGGCAGCTACACGATGCTCCAGCCGGTGATCGATCACTTCGCGCCGGCGCTGGCCGCCGACAGCCTGGCCGCGTACGATGGGCTGGTCACGGCGGCGGCGCTCGACCCGCTGTTTGCCAACCCGCTGGCCTGCCTGCCGGGCGAGACGCCGCTGCGCTGCGAGTACCGCGTGCGCCGCTCCAGCTTCGCGATCATCATGTTCGGCGCCCAGGACCTGCTGTTCGCCAGCCCGGACGAGTTCGACCGCAACCTGCGCCAGATCGTCCACGAGACGATCGAGGCGGGGGTGGTGCCGATCCTCAGCACGTTTCCCGGCAACCTCGACCGCTGGGACGACGCGATCATCCTCAACCGGGTCGTGGTGCAGATCGCGCTGGATTACGACATCCCGCTGATGAACATGTGGCGTGCGCTGGACGGGCTGCCGAATCACGGGCTGGAATCCGACGGGCGGCACCTCAGCCCGCCGGTCACGCATTCCGGCGACCTGACGGGCGACAACCTGCGCCGGGGGTACCCGCTGCGCAACCTGGTCACGCTCCAGGCGCTGGACGCGGTGTGGCGCGCGGTGCAGGGGTAGGGGGATCGGCTCACCACCGGGAGCACAGGGATCACAGAGGAAAAAGCGTGCTTTCTCTGTGCTCGCTGTGTGAATCTCCCCAAGCGAGACGCCAACGCGCCAAACTCGCCATTCAGCACGCCGCGCCCAGATGGATATAATCAAACTACAAACACGGGTCAGGACCAGGGGCGATGGGATGCCGGAACGTGCCACGCAGGACGATCTGAACGCGCTGTTGACCCATGCCGTGCAGCACGTGCGCGGCCTGGGCTGGCAGACGGTGGCGCTCGCCCTGGCAGAGGAACTCGCGCCGGACCTGTCTGCGCCACGCGCCAGCGCGATCGCGCTCACCCCGGCCCTGGCCGCCCAGCTCGATCACTGGACCGCGGGCGGGTTCGCCGTCTTCATCGAGCACATCGCCCCGCACGAGCTGGAGGGCCTGCGCGCGCCCGGCGCGAATGCCTGGCATACCGGCAACCTGCTGATCGTCCCCCTGCGCAGCGGGGCGGACCGGTTCGGCTGGCTGCTGGCCAGCGACCCGCCCAATCGCGCGAGCGTGACGCCGGAGGCGCTCCAGACGCTGGACGTGCTGGCCGCCGGGCTGGCGGTCGCCATCCGGAGCGCGCGCGAGGAACACCGCCTGCGCCACCAACTGGCCCGGCAGGCCATCGCCAACCGGATCGCCCTGAAGATCGCCCAGCACCTGGAACTCGACAACATTTTCGCGGTGGCGATCCACCACTTGCAGCAGATCATCAGCTTCCAACAGGCAAGCATCGTCCTGCAAGAGAGGCCGCAGCCCACCGTCCAATACCTGGAGCGCAACGGCCCGAACAGCGCCTTCGCCGACCGGCGGATCACCCCGCTGGAAACGCTGGCCTTCGACTGGATCATCCAGCAGCGCCGGCCCGCCCTGCTGATCGACGCGCTCGACGCCGAGGCCGAGCACCCCGCCGCCCGCCAGCTCTACGACGACGGCATGCGCTCGGTGTTGTGCCTGCCGCTGGCGATGTGGAACCAGACGATCGGCGTGTTCAACCTCGCGGCGCGGGCGCCCGGCGCGTTCCAGGCCGACGACGCCGAGTTCTTCGACCAGATCGCGGATCACCTGGCCGGGGCGCTGTGGAACGCGCTGCTGTACGAGATCGAGCAGCGCCGCCGCCACACCGCCGCCGCCCTGGCCCAGTTGTCGAAGATCGTCAATTCCACGCTGGACCTCGACCGCGTGCTCAAGCTGGCATTGGAGCAGTTGGGGCGCGTCATCAGCTACGATTCCGCGGCGATCCTGCTGGCCGAAGGGCCGCACCTGCGCTTCACCGCCGCCAGCGGCTTCGAGCACCCCGAAACGCTGGTCGGCCAGCTTTTCCGCGCCGAGGAGAACAACATCTCGCACCAAGTCATGCAGTCCCAGCAGGTCCGCGTTGAGCCGGACGTGCAGCAGGTGCCCGAATGGGGCCACCACCGCGACGACCTGGAAGGCGCGCACACGATCCGCGCGTGGATTGGCGTGCCGCTGGTGGTGCGCGGGCAGAGCATCGGCCTGCTGGCGATCGACAAATACCATCCCGGCTTTTTCGACGAGCACGACGGCGAAACCGCCGCCGCCTTCGGCGCCCACATCGCCAGCGCCATCCACAACGCGCGCGTGTACCATTCCGAGCACCGGCGGCGCGAAACGGCTGCCGCGCTGGTCCGGCTGTCGCAGATCGTCGGCTCGACGCTCAACCTCGACGAAGTGCTCCAGCGCGCGCTGGAACAGCTCGCCCAGGTGGTCAGCTACGACACGGCGTCGATCATGCTGCTGGAAGGGACTAACCTGGTGGTGGCGGCCTGCCGGGGTTTTTCGGACCCGGCGGCGCTGCTGGGCACCGTGATCACGCCCGACGAGGTCAGCACGGCGTACCGGGTGCTGATCAAGCAGCAGGCGCGCGTGATCGGCGACGTGCAGCAGGCGCCGGACTGGGGCCACATGCGCGAGAGTCTGAAAGAGGTGCGGGGCATCCGGTCGTGGATTGGCGCGCCGCTGGTCGTGCGCGACCAGGGCATCGGCGTGCTGACCATCGACAAGCAAACGCCGGACTTCTACACCGAGGACGACGGCGAAACGGCGTCGGCCTTCGCCGCCCAGATCGCCACCGCCATCCAGAACGCCTGGTTCTACCAGGCCGCCGAGCGCCAGCGGGACCGGCTGGCGGCGATCATCAGCGACGCGACCGACGCGATCGTCGTGCTCGACGAGCAGGGGCTGGTGTGGCTGCCCAACCGGGCCACCGAGCGCTATTTGCACATCCGGCCCGAGCAGGTGCTCGGCCAGCCGGTGTCCGCGCTGGAGCTGCCGGAGCTGGACGCGGCGCTGAGCCAGGCCCGAGAGAGCATGGAGCCGCTCGTCACCGAGATCGCCGGGCCTGACGACCGGGTGTTTCACGCCAGCATCGCCCCGATGCGCGAAGGCGGCTGGGTGATTGTCATGCAGGACGTCACGCCGCTCAAAGAGCTGGACCGCCTGCGGACCGACTGGGTAACGTCCGTGACGCACGACCTCAAGAACCCGATCCAGGTAATCCAGCTTGGCGCGGCCATGCTCGACCTGGACACGCCCCTGAGCGGCGAGCAGCGCGAGCGCGTGGACCTGATCCAGCGCAGCGCGTCCCAGCTCAGCGACCTGGTGACTGACGTGCTGGACCTGGCCCGGCTCGAAGCCGGCCCGGCGCTGCGGCTGGTCCCGGTCGATCCGGCGGCGATCATCCTGGCGGCCCTGGGCGACGTCGAGGACCTGGCCCGCAAGAAAACACAATCGCTGGTGGTCGAAGTGCCGGACGACCTGCCACACGTGCAGGGCGACAGCGTCCTGCTGAAGCGCGCCCTGGGGAACCTGTTGGGCAACGCGGTCAAGTACACGCCGGCAGGCGGCAAGGTCACGATTCGCGCCGCCCTGGCCGGGAGCACGCTGGAGATCGAGGTGCGCGACGACGGGCCGGGCATCGCCTCCGAAGCGCAGGCGCGGCTGTTCGACCGGTTCTACCGCGCGCCGGGCACCTCCGGCGAGGGAACCGGGCTGGGCCTGAGCATCGTCAAGAGCATCCTGGAGAAGCACGGCGGGCGCATCCGGGTGACGAGCGCGGCGGGCGAGGGCAGCAGCTTCGTGATCGCCCTGCCGCTGGCGGAGTAGCCGGGGCCGAGGGCTCGCCGCGCCCTCTGTAGCGCAAGTTTTTTAACCCCACCACGAATGGCTATAATAAGCCCCGTTTTGCCGCCCGCAGAACCGCGCGGCGCGCCGCTCACCGGGAAAGGAACGTCCTTTTGTCTACGCTGCTGCGTGATGCATTCCGACAGCCCGCCTTTCAGTCTCCGCAGGCCGTGGCGCTGCTCCAACGGCTGAGGCCAGTCTACGATTCGCCGTGGACGATCTGGGGCCTGCTGGCGCTGGGCGCGATCCGCGCCGTCATCTTCCTGATCGCCTACCCGCCCGCCCACGGCGCCGACTCGCCGGACTATTTCCTGTATGCCGCGCAGTTCGAAGGGCTGGAAGCGCCCAACGTCTTCAGCCTGATCTACCCGCTGTACCCGCTGCTGATTTACCTCACCCATCACGTGCTGGGCAGCGTGTACGTGCTGATCATGTTCCAGGTGCTGCTGTCGGTCGTCCAGGGGGCGATCTTCTACTGGGGCGTGCGGCCCTACAGCCCGGCGCTGGCGTTCGTCGTGGCGCTGATGGTCCTGGGCGACGCGCAAACCGGCGTGCTGTACAACTTCACCTCAACCGAGCCGCTGTACATGTTCTCGCTCAACGCGGCCTTTTGCGTGTTCCTGGTGCAGGTCCGGCGCCGCCCGGATCGCAGGATCACGTTCGGCGACATCCTGCTGGGCGTGCTGCTGGCGACGACGCTGCTCTCGCGGCCCGTGGGGCGCTACCTGATCGCGCCGTTCGGCGTGCTGTTCCTGCTGGGGACGCGCAGCGTCTGGCGGACAGCGGCCATGGGCGCGGCGTATGGGGTGGTGCTGGTGGCCTCGGTGCTGTTCAACCAGCTCGTATTCGACCAGTTGGAGCTGACCGGCGGCGGCGGGTTCATGCTGGTGCGGCCCTTGCTCGTGTCCGGCCTGCTCGAAGCGGACAACGGCCCGGCCTCCGCCCGCCTGGTGGAGATGCGCAGCCAGTGCGAGCCAGGGGAGACGGGCGCGCGCTGCCTGTACCTGCAAACCCGCGATTGGCCCGCCGTCAGAAAGTTGTACGCCGACGCCTACCAGGAGATGCTGACCGCGCACCGGCTGGACTTCGCCCGGCTGGTGTTCGAGGATTTCACCGACTATTTGCGGCTGCCCGGACGGCAGTACAGCGGGCCGGTCACGCCTGCCGATGCCCAGTGCGAAGATATCGACGCGGTCAGCGACCGCAACACGCGCGCCTATCTCGAAAAGGACTGGCTGCTGCTCGATTCGCCCGACGCGACCTACGATCAACTGTGGCCGATCATCGATGACATGAACCGCGCCATGTGCCCGCCGTGGCCCGATCACGACGGCGTCCGCGAGGTCGTCGATCACGCGGCGCTGCGCTACCGCTCGCTGAGCCGCCCGCGCCCGTACCTGTGGTATGCCGCGCTGGCGGTGGCCGTCCTGGCGATTCCCTGGGCGCGCCGCTACGTGATCCCGGTGATGCTGGCCGGGGCGATCCTGGCGAACCACGCGGCGGCCAGCGCCGTTGTGCTGAACGTCCAGCCGCGTTACATCGCCGTCGCCAACCCCTACAAAGGCGTGCTGCTGCTGGTGCTGGTCTTCGTGGTGGCGCGGACGGCGGCGCGGGTGATCGATGCCTGGCTGGCACAGCGGGCGCGCCCATCGACAGCCTCACAGAACGCAGGGAAGACGACCTGACCGATGCAAACCTGGAAATGGCTCACCGATCCCGACGCGCCCTATAACTGGCGCTTCATCCGCAACGTGCTCGTCAAAACGGCGATCCTGTTCGCCGCGTTCAATGTCGTCCTGGTGCTGGTGGACCCGCTGCCGGCGTTGGGCCGGATCTCGACCTATAACGTGCTCTTTCGCGGGCGCGAGCGGCTGCCCTATGGCGAGAATCCCGCCGCCTCGTACAACCTGAGCCTGTACCAGATCGACGCGATGTTCGCCGCCCACGCGCTGGACGGCGCCGACCGGGCGGGCGAGTTCCGCGTGCTGGTGGTCGGCGATTCGTCGGTGTGGGGGATTCTGCTGGAGCCGGACGACACGCTGGCCGGGCAGATCAACCGGGCGGATTTGCGCACGGCGTCCGGCGAGCGGGTGCGGGCCTATAACCTGGGCTATCCCACCATGTCGCTGACTAAAGACCTGATGCTGCTCGATTACGCAATGCGCTACGATCCGGACCTGGTGGTGTGGCTGGTCACGCTCGAATCGTTCGACCGGGCCGCCCAGCTCGAGTCCGCGATCGTGCAGAACAACGCGCCGCGCATCCGCGACCTGATCGCGCGCTACAACCTGGACCTGGACCCGGACGACCCGCGCCTGGTCGATCCCTCGACGTGGGACAAAACCCTGTTCGGGCGGCGGCGCGCGCTGGCCGACCTGCTGCGGCTCCAGCTTTACGGCGTGCCGTGGGCCATCACCGGCATCGACCAGGAATATCCCGACGACTACACGCCGCGCGCCGTCGACCTGCCCGCGGACGCCACCTGGCACGGCATGGACGACGCGACGCTCACGCGGGACGACCTGGCCTTCGACGTGCTGGAGGCGGGGATCGCCCGCGCCAGGGAGTCCGCGCCGGTGCTGGTGATCAACGAGCCGATCTTCATCAGCGAGGGCGAGAACAGCGACATCCGCTACAACTTCTTCTATCCCCAGTGGCTGTACGATCTCTATCGCGGCCTGCTGGTCGAGTTCCGCGACGCGGGGATGTGGCCCTACCTCGACCTGTGGGACCTGGTGCCGGACGTGGACTGCTACACCGACAGCGCCGTGCACCTGACGCCGGACTGCTCGGCGCGGCTGGCGGAGCGGGTCGGCGCGGCGATCGTGCAGATGGCCGACACGGGCGACGTGGCGGAGTAGGGGAAAGCGTTCGCCACAGCGGGGGCGGTGAGCGCGGAGGAAGATTTACGCCCTGATCCAATCGAGGTTTTTTGCTATGAGCAACTCGGTTTGCCGGGCATGATGGGTGTTCTTCATGGCAATGGCCTCGGTGTCAAATCCGTGTTGACGAGCCATCTCCTGAATTTCTTCGACGTTGTCGTAGGTCATCAAAAAGTCGCCCTTCAATCGTCCGGCCATGTCGAATAAGGCGCGGTGATCGATCTGCCAGTGGGTGTAAAGGCGGCTGCCGGGCTTCTTGCCGGACGCTGTATAAGGCGGGTCAATGAAGAAAACCGCATCTTCCCGATCAGCGTACCGGCGTATCACTTCCAGGCCATCCCTCTGGATGAAGCTCAGACGATCGCGTATGGCGTGAATGTCGCAAATGCGCTTTTGCAGCGTGGCCGGGTACCACCGCGAGCGAATGCCTTTACCGTTCTCCCCATATTTGAGCTTACCAGACCCTTCGGCCAGAATGCCCCCGTGGTTGACCCGGTTTTTGATGATGGTTTGCAGCGCGCGTACCTTCAAGGGTAAGTCGGTTTCGTCCAACAGGCGGTTGACGTTCTCACCGGTCAGATCGAACTCGCCGATCTGCTGCGCGAGCCACGGACCCTCCCCACAAGTAATCACCGTCTCCCACACGGCAGCAACCTGCTCGTCAATCTCGACCAGCAGCACTTTCTTGGCAAGGTCCTCGAAGGCAGCCGTTAGCCCTACGATGGCGCCCCCTGCAAAGGGCTCGACCAGCAGCGATGGGCGGTCGGGCAGGCTGCCGAGCCATTGAAAAATGCGGGGAATCAGCCAGGTTTTTCCGCCCGGATACCTGAAAGGGCTCCGGTGTTTGACCGACGCGACATTGACGACTTTTTCAGCCGGTGAAAGTGACATTCCAGGGAGAAAAGGTTGGTGCATTGTTCGCCCTAAAGCAAATCAGCCAGCGTGGGAGCATCCGGCGGGTTCTCGTCGTTTTCGAGCTTCTTGTCCAATTTCTCCTGCAATAGGTCCATAAATCGGTCGATCGGACCGGGCTTCGACGTCAAAATTTGATCGAGCGCAGGTTTAAATAGAGTATACACGGTCTGACTGAGTCTGAGATGGTATTGGTTTTGATCCGGATCGGCGACGAGGTCATATACCAACCAGGCCATATCAGCATCCTCTTTGGCTACCACCGACAGCGGCGGCAGCGTTCGGAAAAACTCGCTATGAAGCGCCACGACCTGTTTTTTGCCCCAGTGCCGTAGAATTCCGCCCTTGTAAATCAACTGAGGCACCAGCCGTTTACGAGAAGAAGACAGGTAATCCGCGCGAGGATATCCGCGCCGGTGACGCCAATCCATGTCGAAACGAGAGGCCGGATCCTGCATGTAGTGTCCGAAAGGCTCGCGGATATTCCCGGACACATACACCGCCTGGACTTCGAGCGAGCCGAAGTCCATAACCACGCCGCGATCGTCATAAGTCACCAACACGATGTCGATATTGCCTGCTGACTCGCCACCGGCATCGTTCAATCTGACTTCGCCGAGAGACGTCCACTGAGCGCCCGGGGGAAAAAGAAACGTGGCTGCATCCTCGGCAATGATCCAATCTTCCCTGAAGCGAACCGGACAGGTAATCACAGGCACGCCTTCGCTCGAAAAGATGCTACAGACGCCCAGCGGATCGTTAGCCTTGTCTTTCGTGCAGTTGGGAACCCTGTTGTTGTAGGGACAAAGCCTGTTTTTTCGGTAGCGCTGGGCGCGGTCGGAGAAATTATCAACGGGAAAACCAAAAACTTCTGCTAGCGGATGTTCTGGCATGCGGCGCACCATCCTGAACGTATCGTGTCCACTGCCATTGTACTCGTTCCCCCACAGAATGGCATATTTGTTCTGGTATTCCCGATAATCGACTGCCTCCCGATTGGACATGCACCATCCCGTCAGGCTATCATCAGGGCGTCTTCGCTACCTGCTGCTGAAGGAAAAACCCCATGACCGAGCTGCTCTACCAGACCGACAGCTACCTCCAGACCTTCGACGCCACCGTGACCGCCATCGACGAGGCCAACCACGGCGTGATCCTCGACCGGACCGCGTTCTATCCGGGCGGGGGCGGCCAGCCTGCCGATCGCGGGACGCTGGCGCTCGACGGCGGCGCGAGCCTCACCGTGTCGCGCGCGCGGAAGATCGGGCCGGACCTCGTGCACCTGATCGACGGCGACGCGCCGCTGCCGGCCCCCGGGGCGTCCGTCCGCGGCCAGATCGATTGGGACCTGCGCTACCGGCTGATGCGCACCCACACCGCCATGCACATCCTGTGTGGCGTGGTCTTTCGCGATTACGGCGCGTCGGTCACCGGCGGCGACATGGAACCGCTGAAAGGGCGCATGGATTTCGAGTTCGAGACGATGCGCGGCGAGCTGGTGGCCGCCATCGAGCGCGCCATCAACGAGGAGATGGCGAAGGCGCACCCGGTCCAGGTGCGCATCCTGCCGCGCGCGGAAGCGTTCCAGATCCCGGACCTGATCCGCACCAAGATCAACCTGCTGCCGGAGGGCATCCGCGAGGTGCGCGTGGTGGAGATCGTCGGGCTGGACCTGCAGGCCGACGGCGGGACGCACGTCCGCAACACGTCCGAGGTGGGGCCGATCCGCATAGCGGACTACAAGAGCAAGGGCAAGATCAACAAGCGGATCTACGTCGAGCTGGCGGAGTGATCGGGCTGGCGGGAATAGGGTGCTAAAAAAAGTGGCAACGGTGTATTGGGGTCCCTAAAAACGGGGAAAAGTTGAACCGGGTGCCCCATAAAAGGGGTCAAAAATGGTGGGTCCCCGGTTCAAGTCCGGCCCGATCGAGCGCCGCGATCGATAAAAAATGAAAAGTGTAAAGTGCCGCAGCATCCCCGGCGGCGTCTCAGATTGGGGGCAAAAACTTACCACGGAGAGCACAGAGGCCACAGAGAAAGAAACATATTTCGAGATTGTCTCCCTGGTCCCGCTCTGTGGTCTCCGTGTGCTCTGTGGTGAAAAATCCGCCCCTGATTTGAATGCCCCCAGCATCCCCCTACCCCGGTTTTTGGGCATTATATAGCTTATGAGAATGTAAATTCTCAACATCAATTGGGCCATCAAGAAATTCTTCGCTTGAGGATGCAAGCCGCCAGAGCTATCCGTTCTGTTTTAAAATATCCAGGAATGTATTTACTACTTCCTCCGGCTCATTTCTGCATCGTTCGTCAGTAAAACGTTGAATAACCCTGATTCCATGACGCAGGAATTGTCTAGTACGCTCATCATCCTGAGCGGCGGTTTTCTGATGGTAGAATGTCCCGTCAACCTCTAAAACGCCCCATTTTCCCTCATGACAGATTAGAAAGTCGGGCTCTTTGTTGTGCCGGTGATCTACCGGGCCTAGCCTAGCGACACAGTTGGGCAGAAAGAGCACACCACGCTTATCTAGTGCCTCTGCTATTTTGCGTTCTGCCTGAGAACGGAAATTTAGATGGTTCCACACGATAATGTGGTCATTGGTTTTTCGCTTTAGACCCTGATTCGTCACCTTCGGGCCTTTGGCTAACCGTCTCAAATGCTCTCGCCAATCCCCCTCACTGTCTACGACTAGTTGAAGATGTGTGTCTATTACTACAGGTTTCCGAAGAACCGCCGCAAAACCTTGCTCTATGATGCTACGGATGGCTGGTGCTATATTTGAATCTTCCTCTTCGAAAGAATTAGCAGGCATAGATACCAAAAATTCATTGTCGTCCACACCAAGGGAACTCCCTATAGCCTCTTTTACTGAAGCCGGACCAGAGAGAGTCACTAAAAACCCCCCTATCGTATAGTGGGCCTCTGGATCTTCGTAATGACGTGGATCAAAGTAATCGATTTCGACGGGGCGATATTCATCTAGCTCACTCATCAGCAAAAGCTCTGCTGCCTCTTCCTGTTCGGTCTGAAACAAATACAGGGCCACGTTATACAGTATTTGGTCGAGTTCAAGGTCTTCCGGTTTAACCATGATCACTACCTTTTCTACTTTGGTCACCGGAAAATTATCCCGGTGTCTGATTACTGTACCTTGTCAACGGGAAATGTGTGCTGGTTTCGCAGATATTCATACATCAGCTAGCACACCGAGTCAATCAAGGTGAATCCAAACTCCCCCTCTGTGCTCTCCGTGCCCTCTGTGGTGATAGCGTTTCAGTTTCCATTTCTCACCGCCCCGGTTGGCGCTCACGGATACCTGCTATAATAGAGATGCATATCGTAAAATAAAGAGCCGCCCGCCCTGCCCGGCCCACCGCCGGGCGCATGCGGAGCGGGCGCGGGTTGTGTCGGGTTGGGACGTGATGGGACGAGAGGAGACCGGTATGTTCGAGACGGTACAGGAAGTGCGGGCGGCGCTCGCCGCCCAGAAATACATCGCCACCGACGAGATCGCCACCGTGTTGTTTCTCGCGGAGAAGCTCGGCAAGCCGCTGCTGGCCGAGGGTCCGGCGGGCGTCGGCAAGACCGAGCTGAGCAAGGCGTGGTCCGCCGTCACCGGGCGCGAGCTGGTCCGGCTGCAATGTTACGAGGGCCTGGACGAGAGCAAGGCGCTGTACGAGTGGGAATACGCCAAGCAGATGCTGTATACCCAGCTTCTGCGCGACAAGCTGGCCGATCTGCTGTCCGGCGCGGGCTCGCTGAGCGCCGCCGCCGACCGGCTGGCCCAGGAGGAGGACGTCTTCTTCTCGGACCGTTTCCTGCTGCCGCGCCCGCTGCTGCGCGCCATCAACAGCGACGCGCCGACCGTCCTGCTGATCGACGAGATCGACCGCGCTGATGCCGAGTTCGAGGCGTTCCTGCTGGAGGTGCTCAGCGATTTCCAGGTCAGCATCCCGGAGATCGGGACCATCGTCGCCAAGCAGCAGCCGGTCGTCTTCCTGACCAGCAACAACACCCGCGAGCTGAGCGAGGCGCTCAAGCGCCGCTGCCTGTACCTCTACATCGACTACCCGACGCTCGACGAGGAACTGCAGATCGTCCAGCTCAAAGTGCCGGACCTCGCGCCGCAGTTGGCCCGGCAGGCGGTCGAAACCGTCCAGATGCTGCGCCAGCTCGACCTCAAGAAGAACCCCAGCGTCAGCGAAACGCTCGACTGGGCGCGCGCGCTGGTCACGCTCAACGCCAGCACGCTCGATCCCGACGTGCTCGACAACACGCTGACCGTCCTGTTGAAGTACGAAGCCGACGTCGAGCGCGCCCGCCGGATGCTGAGCAGGCAGCAGGGAGGCAACGGCCATGGAAGACCGTATCGTTAGGTTCATCGCCGCGCTGCGCGCGTCCGGCGTGCGGGTGTCGGTCGCCGAGAGCCAGGACGCCTGGCGCGCGATCGAGGCCCTGGGCGTGGGGGACCGCGAGCGCTTCCGGCTCAGCCTGCGCGCGACGCTGGTCAAAGACGCCGACGCGCTGCCCACCTTCGAGGAGCTGTTCCCGCTGTACTTTGGCCGGGGCACCCCGCCGCTGCTCGACCCCCAAGCGGAGCTGACGCCGGAGCAGCAGCAGATGCTCCGCGAGGCGCTGCAGGAGCTGATGCAGCAGATCGCCGCCGACCTGCAGAAGCTGCTCGACTGGCTGCTCAACGGGGGCGGCCCCACCCAACAGGACCTCGAAGACCTGAGCGCCCAGGCCGGGCTGGACGATTTCCCGTCCATGTCGCCCGCCGCCGCCCGGCGCGCGGCCCGGCGCATGCAGCGCCTGCTGGGCTGGGACCAGCTCGGCGACCTGCTCGACCAGTTGTGGGAGGCGCTCGCCGAGGCGGGCATGGACCCGGAGACGATCGAGGCGCTGCAAGGGCAGGTTGCGGAGAACCAGGCGCGGCTGGAGGAGCAGTTGGGCGACTTCGCCGGGCAGACCCTGCGCGACAACGCCGTCGAGGACGCGCCGCGGCACAAGCCGCTGAACGACCTGATGGATCGCCCGTTCGGCTCGCTGAGCCCGGCGGATATGGACGTCCTGCGCGAGCAGGTCCGGCGGCTGGCGGCGCGCCTGCGCAGCCGGGCAGCGCTGCGCCAGAAACGCGGCGCGCGCGGCAAGCTGGACCCCAAAGCGACCCTTCGCGCCAACCTGCGCTACAGCGGCGTGCCGTTCGAGATTCACTACCGCCAGCGGCGGCTGAAGCCCAAGATCGTCGCCCTGCTCGACGTCAGCACGTCGATGCGCCCGGTGGCCGAGTTCTTCCTGCGCCTGCTCTACGAACTGCAAGACCAGGTCCAGAAGACGCGCAGCTTCGCCTACATCGATCACCTGGAAGAAGTGACGCCGGACCTGCTGACCGCCCGCATCGACGAGGCCGTGATCGCCGTGCTCACCCGGCTGCCGCCCGGCCATTACAACACGGACCTGGGCGCCAGCCTGCGCCAGTTCGAGGCGCGCCACCTGGACGCCGTCGATCACCGCACGACGGTGATCGTGCTCGGCGACGGGCGCAACAACTTCAACGACCCGGCGGCGGACACGCTGGGCCGGGTGAGCCGCCGCGCCCGCAAGCTGATCTGGATGAACCCCGAATATCCCGCGCAGTGGGGCACGGGCGACAGCGATATGCCGGTCTACGCGCCGCTGTGCAGCGACGTGTACCAGGTGCGCAACCTGGCCCAGCTCGCCGACGCCATCGACCGGATCCTGGTGTAGAACAATTCACCACAGAGATCACGGAGTCCACGGAGGGGGATTTTAGAGAGACTCTCCAAATATTTCTCTCTCAGTGCCCTCTGTGCTCTCTGTGGTGAAAATCCTTTCCCCGCGATCGGCCACCTGTCAGCCTACGGCGCCGCAAAAGCGCGCTACACTACAGGTATGATGACGCGCTATCGACTCGCCCGGACCGGGCTGATCCTGATCGCGGCGGCGCTGGCCGGCTGCGGCGTGAACATCGACGCGCCCCGGACGCCGACCGTGGCCCTGTCGCCGACGCTCGAGGCGACACTGGTGGCGCGCGTGGATACCCTCACGCCGTCGCCCACGGCGACATTCACGCCCACGCCCACCGCAACAACGACAGCCACCCACACGCGCACGCCGACCCGCACCGCGACAGCGACCGCCACCCACACGCGCACGCCAACCGCGACGATCACGGCAACGGCGACGGCCACCTTGACTCCCACCGTCACCGGGACGCATACCCCGATGCCATCGCCGACCGCGACCGCCACCGCAACCCTGACGCGCACGCCGACCGCGACGATCACCGCCAGCCGGACGATCCCCCCTACCCCGACTCACACCGCGACCGCGAGCGCGACGCTGGCCCCCAGCGCCACGCCGACCACAACGATCACAGCAACGGCGACCGCCACAGTGGCAGCCACGGACATCCCAACCGCCACGCTTACCGCGTCGCCCACGGTGACCGAGTCACCGACCGTGACCGCGACCGCCACGCCCGAAGTCCCGGCGACTGCGCCGCCCACGCCCACCGAGGTCCCAGGGCCGACCGCGAGCTTCACGCCCTTCCCCAGCCTGACGCCCGCCGCGGTCGCGCAGGAACCGGCGCGCACCCCGCTGCCGACCTTCACCCCTGCTCCACCCGCGGGCGGTCTGCCGGGCGGTGACGAGGGCGCGGGCGCGGGTCCTGCCCCTGACGCCGGGGAGACGGGCGAAGGGCCGGGCGGCATCCCCGGCGAAACCGGCCCCATTGGCCCCACGGCGCCCCTGCCGGAACAGGCGTCCGTGGTGGTGAGCTACGCCGGGCAGGTCGTGCCGATCCTCGAGCTGGGCGCGGATGGCCGCCCGGCGACGGCGCCGCTGGCGCAGGGCACCGTCTTCGCGGTCAGCAGCGCGGGACAGGTGGCCGCCATCGCGGACAACGCGCTGCGCGTCGATGGGACAGCGCTGCACGTCTCGCCGGACAGCGGTTGGGGCCTGGGAGACAATCTCGCCTGGGGCGATCTGGCCTGGTCGCCGGACGGGCGCTGGCTGGCCCTGCGCGTGGACCCCGCCGACCCGGCGATGTATCCCCCCGGCGCCAGCTACAACGAACCGACCGGCGTCTGGATCGTCGATCCGCTGGAGCCGAATTCGTGGCCCATCTTCCGCAACGGCTACGCGGGACAGGTGGCCCAGCTTCACGAGCAGCGGCGCGCGGTGGGGATGCGCTGGTCGCCCAACAGCGACGCCCTGATCGTCACCGTCGAGACGCCGCTGGGCCGGGGGAGCGTCGTCCTGTCCGCGCGGCATGACGCCGCCGCGTTCGTGGATGCGCTGCACTATGACGATGCAACGTGGTCCCCCGATGGCGGATCGCTGATCGTGAGCGGGGCGACGTGGGAGGGGCCTTCGGTGGTGGGGCGCGTGGCGCTCGACGAGGCCCGGACGACGACGATCTTCCTGACCGAAGCCGCGACCGGGCTGCACATGCAGGCCGCGCTGGAGCTGGCCGACGGGCGGATCGCCTTCCTGGGGAGTGCCGCGCCGGGATCGGTCGCGCTCTACGCCACGCGGGCCGACCCGGATACCACACCGGACGCGGGGATCGCCCGGCTGTCGCCGCCCATCACCGGGGAGGTGCTCGCCGCCGCGTGGAACCCGGCGCGCACGGCGATCCTGGTCACCGTGCAGGATGGCGCGGCGCGGCGGCTGTGGCTGGTGCACACGAATGGCACCGCGCAGGACATCACCCCCGCGGCGGGCGCGCCGGACCGGTCCGGCTGGCGGTAGGCGTGGATGAGGCAGGAGGCAGGTATATGATGAAAAACACACTGAGAGCCGGGTGGGGCTTTGCCGCATTGGCTGCGGTGGTGTTGGCCGTGCTGTGCGCGCGACCGGCTGGCACGCCGGTCCAGGCTCTCGACGAGACATCGATCGTCGCGATCGACTGGAGTCCCGACGGCAACTACATGGCTCGCGTGCTGGGCAGCGGCACGGTCGAAGTCCTCGACCTGACGAGCGGGGCAACCGTGTTCACCTTCGACGAGCATCAAATGCCTGTCCGCTGGGCATCGGTGAAATGGCATCCGACCGATGATACCCGGCTGGCAGCCGGGCTTGGATCGCTTCTGTACATCTGGGATACATCCACCGGGGAGAGCACCGTCCTTCAAGCCGGATCGCCGGATGGTATTGCCGATACAGAAGCAGGTGAAATGCCAGAAGCGATCCTGTCGATTGACTGGAATCCCTCTGGCGATCACCTCGCAGCTTGCAGCATTGGTGGATTCCTTCGAACCTGGACCCAGTCGGGTGAAGAGTGGGTTCTCGATCTCGATATGTTCGTTCGCCAGATTTCGTCTGTTGCCTGGAGCCCGGATAGCGAGTTGTTGTATGTTGGAGCAAGCGTTGCGTTAGTGAAGGTCAATCCGACCAGCGGAGAGATGCAACGGCTTGGAGAGCGTTCTCTGACTCCTGGGGTAGTGACGTCTATCGATCTCAGCCCGGATGGACAGAAACTTGTCAGCGGAACGGTTTTCGGCCAGGTGTTGGTATGGGACACAGAAGGTAATCTCATCTACTTCATCGAGAATCCGCCGCGAGAGGAGATTCGAGAAGTCCGGTGGAGCCCGGATGGCAGCCAGTTCGCCAGCGCCGGGCCGGGGGACACTGCCCGGGTGTGGGATGCCGCTACGGGCGAAGAGGTGAGTGTCTACCAAAGCAGCGAGCGAATATTCAGCGTTGCCTGGAGCCCTGACGGCGAGCGGTTGGCCTACAGCGGCGAAAGCGGCACGCTGGAGATCGTCACGCCCTCGCGCCGGACCTGGCCGGCTGGCGGTGAGGGTTGGTGGCTCAGTGAAAGCGCTCATGCGACTCTCGCTTGCAGGGCCGTTGAATCACGCCCGTTGAGCGGGGAGCCGCATGAACGCAGCCTGGCATGCAACCGGCACCATCACAGCCGCTGATCGATGGGCGATGGTGCGACGGAAGCGCGCCCTTTAGTATTCGATAAACGACTCCATCGACACCACGTACCCGCCTTCGCCGTCGTTCTCGCCAGCCAGGTAGCGGATGCAGTATTCAGACGGATAGTACCCCGGCTCGTACATCGCCTCAGGCATGGCGATCTCGGTGCAGACTTCCTCATGCCGTTCTTCCAGAAACGCGTTCGCGATCATCGGCTCGTAGAACGTCACCCGCCCGGCATAGGCCCCGTAGATCCAGGTGTGAGTGAACGGTTCGCCGGCGAGTTCGGGGGCCTGTGTGTTGATCAGGTGATTCCCCATGCCCGGCTCGACCGCGCCAGCCGAGATATACCCCGGGGGCATCTGGTCGTCCGCGAGCGGGATCATCGCTTCCTCGAACGTCTCGCACGACACCGTCGCGGGATGTTCGCCGCCGACGTCGGGCGGGTTTGGCACCATGCACATCGTCTCGGCGGTCGCTGCCGGGATAGCCATGCGATCCTCATTGGTGATCGTGTAGAAGTGGAGGTCGAAATGAGGCACGTCATAGACATGAGCAGGCGTGTGGCCCATGGGGTTCCAGTTCATGACGAAATGCTTGAAGGGCGTCGTTGAGGCTTCTTCAGGGAATTCCAGGACAACTTCATGTCCACAGCACGGTATGACGACCTTGCCGTTGGCATCCTTGACATCCCAGTGCCCATCGCTCGGCGTTTCCGGCAGCCCGGTGAGGGCAGCTTCCGTGAAATACACCCCGACGAGACTCAAGTCGCCGGAGTCATCCAGCGTCACGAACGTTTGAATCTGGCCATCTCCCAGGTCCTGGGGGTCGCTCCACGCGGTGCCCTCAGACGGCGGAAAGGATAGTCCGACTGGGCCTTGCGCAGCGGCAGACATTCCGGCCAGCAGGACGGCGAAAAGACTGAGCAGACTGATGAAGAGCATGAGAGTGCGGTGATGCGGTCGATGGAGCTTCATTGCTGTTTTTCACCTCGTGTTTGATTTGAACGATGTTGAGTGATAGATGAGGCATCCGTCCTGTAATCCGAACAGCCGTCACGTCTGGTGTTTCGCCAACGCTTTTGCGCGTTGGCGACGCGATCCTTACACCAGAATATGACGACTGTAACAGGCACGCTAAAATAATAATCAATTTTATTAGCCAAGTCAAATTTAGTAATTTTTTCACAAATAGATTCATGAATTACTGGCGTCGTTCGTGCACGACCTGCCCCAACCGGATCGCCTGCGGCGCGCCGGGCCGGGCCGGCTGGCGGTGACACCGCGCCCCCGGTTCATCGTTTGTGAAATGCTTAGCAAAGTTGACTAATGGAACCGTTATACAGTAACTTATCAATACATGAATTTTCGTGTCTGAGGGAGGGAATCATGAAAAAGCTCGTTGCATTGCTGCTCGTGATGCTGTTGGCATCCGCCGTCCTCGCCCCGACGAGCGCACAGGCCGGCCCGAATGACAACGCCTGTTGGGGGCAGGCGTCCGCCGTGTTCGCCCAGACAGGCGTGATGGGCGAACATTCCAGCCAGCAGCCAACCCCCCGGCTGGGGCTGCGCAATCTCGCCCGCGCGCTGTACGAACAGGGCGTCATCCCGGATGACAGCATGCAGGCGCTCGGTGTGTTTGTTGCTAACGAGCTTGGGCTCAGCATCGAGGCGTGCGGGACCTGAGGATAAACAGCCGCCGGACACGATCCCGGCAGGCGCTGGACCAGGGGCACGGCAGTCCACGCTGTGCCCCTCATGTTTTGGCGACGAGCTGAAACGTCATTCGAGAAGTGTTTCTTCTCGCTGACAGAGCACTCGATGGGACGAACCCCGTCTTATTCACCCTTCCCCCTCGTTGGGGAAGGGAAGCGGACCCGAAGGGTTCGCGGGGATGGGGGTTCTCAAACGGTCTCTGACAGGCCATTTGAGAAGTCTGGTGAAGCGTTGTGTGCCCCACCCCCAAACCCA
>Ga0334892_1000114_pt1 | contig 128310 bp, 104 predicted proteins | sample GraSluR3_MG_4_FD_207213 | JGI IMG/M metagenome (GOLD analysis project Ga0334892, IMG submission 207213) | Sludge microbial communities from methane-producing bioreactor in Wageningen University, Netherlands - Granular Sludge_15_04-R3 | ecosystem: Engineered > Bioreactor > Anaerobic >...
GTATCCCAACCAATGCCGAGGTTATTTTTTATGGTGAACCCCCAAAACTAAAAGTGGGCGACGACCTAGCAGGCCGTTTTTTCAACGCCTACGGCCAACCCCTTTTTGGTGGAACCGAGATTGAAGGTATTGACCGCGAAATTGGTGGCCCTTCGGTTAACCCGCTGAAACGTAAGCAGCCATCGGAACTAATTGCAACGGGTATTGCCGGTATCGACCTGAACAACACGTTGGTTACAGGCCAAAAAATACCATTCTTTGCCGATCCCGATCAGCCTTACAACCAGGTAATGGCAAATGTTGCACTTCGTGCACAGGCCGACAAGATTATCCTTGGCGGTATGGGACTTACAAACGATGACTTCTTGTATTTCAAAAATATTTTTGAAAATGCAGGAGCACTTGACCGTATTATTTGTTTTGTGAACACTACTGAACAACCACCGGTTGAGCGTTTGCTTGTACCCGATATGGCTCTTACAGCAGCCGAGTACTTTGCAACTGAAAAAAATCAGAAGGTGCTTGTACTGCTAACCGATATGACTCTTTACGCCGATGCGTTGAGTATTGTATCGAACCGTATGGACCAAATCCCATCGAAAGATTCAATGCCCGGTTCGCTTTACTCAGACCTTGCCAAAATTTACGAGAAGGCAGTGCAGTTCCCCGATGGCGGATCTATAACCATTGTTGCAGTTACAACCCTTTCGGGTGGCGATATTACCCACGCTATCCCCGATAACACTGGTTATATCACCGAGGGTCAGCTATTCCTGCGTACCGATTCAGATACAAACAAGGTAATTGTTGACCCATTCCGAAGTCTATCGCGCTTGAAACAGCTAGTTATTGGTAAGAAAACCCGTGAGGATCATCCACAGGTTATGAACGCTGCTGTTAGGCTATATGCAGATGCTGCCAACGCTAAAACTAAACTAGAGAATGGATTCGACCTTTCAGATTACGACGAGCGGTGTCTTAAGTTTGCTCATGATTACTCTATCAAACTTTTGGCCATTGACGTTAACATTGAGATTGAATCGATGCTTAACCTGGGTTGGGAACTGTTTGCTAAATATTTTACTAAGGCAGAAGTTGCTATCCGTCAGGAGCTGGTTGATAAATACTGGCCAGCCAAGCAGTAAAACCATATACTATGGCAATAAAATTTCAGTTTAATAAAACTTCGCTTAACGATCTTAATAAGCAGCTAAAAATTCGTCAGCGAGCCCTGCCAACTCTTAAAAACAAGGAGTCGGCATTGCGAGCCGAAGTTAAGCGCGCCAAAGATAAAGCCAAAGAGCTTGAAAAGCACTTGGAACAAAAAATGCGCGATTTTGACTACATGGTGAGCCTTTGGGGTGAGTTTGAACACAATCTAATTAGCGTTGAAGATGTTAAGTTGAACATCATAAAAATTGCCGGGGTACGAATTCCTGTACTACAGGAGGTTATCTTTAAAGTGAAGGATTATAGCCTTTTTGCTCGACCTTTTTGGTATCCCGAAGGGGTGCAGATATTAAAGGAGCTGGCTAGCATAGGTATCGAAAGTATTTTTTACAGTGAAAAAATGCGACTCCTTGACCATGCCAGGAAAAAAACTACGCAAAAGGTTAACCTATACGAAAAAGTGCAAATACCCGGCTACGAAACCGCCATAAGGAAGATCAAACGCTTTATGGAAGACGAGGAGAACCTAGCTAAATCGTCAATGAAAATTGTGAAAACCCGACAGCAGAATATGGAGGTAGAAGCATGATAGTACCAATGATCAAATACGGATTCCTGGTATATCACCGCGATTTTGACTCGTTTCTGGTTAGGTTGCAGGATATGGGAATGGTTGATATCGAAAGGCACACCAAGACACTTTCCGAAGAGGAACGCAGCCTGATGAACGAAATTAACCGCTATTCTCAAACCCTAAAAGACCTAAAGATTAGAGAGTCGCAGCTTGACCAGGTACCTAAGGTATCACCATTAGATTCTGATGCGGTTATTACTGAGTTTGATAACCTGAACAAAGAGAAAGAGCAGGTTGAGAATTCAATACGTAAAGCGCAAAAGGATTTGAATGATGTTCGTCCTTGGGGTAGTTTCAGCATCGATTTGCTAAATACGCTTAACAACTCGGGACTGAAAATTAGGTTCTTTATAACTAATGAAAAGGCTTTCAACGAAAGTACTCTCGATGATTTCACTATTGAGGTAATCAATAGCGAGGCAGGGCAAATATATTTTGTTTGGATACAAGAAAACGCAGAGCAAGCCTTACCCTTTGATGCTGTTGAAGTGAAAGCCCCAACGTACTCTGCTTCGGGTAAAGAGGCCGAAATAACCTCATTAAAAGGCCATAGTCGCGAAATCGACAATAGGCTAAATGAGCTAACCGCCTTTATCCCTCAGCTTGAGGCTACCAAGGATGAGCTGGTTAATAAGCTCGAAATTAATTCGGTAACCCTCAGTGCCGATAAGCAAGCCGATGAAAAGGTTTATGTTTTACAAGGCTGGGTGCCCGTTCCAAAGAATAAAGAGTTTGTTCAATTCCTGGAACAGGAGAGCATTATTTCTGTATCGGAAAAAGCAAAGAGAGAGGATAATGCTCCGATCCTGCTTAAGAATAATAAATTTGCCAAGCTCTTTGAACCTATCGGAAGCTTGTTCACTAATCCAACTTACGGTGAGCTAGACCTAACCCCACTTTTTGCGCCCTTTTTCATGATGTTTTTCGGATTCTGTTTGGGCGATGCGGGGTACGGGCTGGTTATGCTACTGGGAGCAACCTTGTATAAGTTTAAAGCCAAGAAAGAGATGCGCCCAATCCTGTCGCTCGTTCAGTGGCTCTCTCTCTCAACCGTAATATTTGGCATTATTACTGGCACATTCTTCGGGATTGAACTGGTAAAAGTAACCATTCCGTTTGTTGCCAAGTTTAAAAGCATGTTCCTCGATCAGAACCAGCTATTCGCTTTAGCCCTAATTATAGGGGCAATACAAATAGTATTTGGTATGTTTGTTAAGGCGGCCAACCAAATTCGACTTTGGGGCTGGCAATATGCCATTTCAACATTTGGCTGGTTACTTTTAATTGTAGGATCAGCTGCTTTTTACGGCTTGTCGCAATTAGACGGGTTTGATGTTGAGTTTATGGGCTTGGCGCATAAAATTATGCTAGGAGTTGCAGGCGTTGGAATAATGTTTTTCAATAGCCCTGGAAAAAATCCATTTGTAAACTTTGGATTAGGCCTTTGGGACTCATATAATATGGTAACCGGATTGTTTGGCGACATTCTATCGTATATCCGTTTGTTTGCCCTTGGCTTATCGAGCGCAATTCTGGGTAACGTATTCAACAGCCTGGCATTTGGCATGGCGCCAGATATACCCGTGGTTGGTGCAATTGTAACCATTATTATTCTGGTTGCTGGTCACTCAATCAACCTATTTATGGCAGCCTTGGGCTCTCTTGTCCATCCTATGCGTTTAACATTTGTTGAGTTTTATAAAAACGCTGGCTTTGTAGGCGGAGGAAAAACGTATCAACCATTTCACAGAAGAACAAACAAATAATTTAACTAAACTATTTAAATAACAATTAATTTGAACACTATGGAACCAATTATTTTTGCTTACATCGGAATCGGTATTATGATCATCCTATCGGGTGTTGGTAGCGCATTTGGCGTAACCTATGGCGGAAACGCTTCAATCGGATCAATGAAGAAAGATCCCTCTGCATTTGGTAACTACATGGTGCTTAGTGCACTTCCTGGTACTCAGGGTTTGTATGGATTTGCTGGTTATTTTATGCTTGCTAGCTACTTAGTTCCTGGTATGACATGGGCTTCTGCTGCTGCAATTTTTGGTGCAGGGATTGCCATGGGATTCGTAGGCTTGTTCTCGGCTCTTCGCCAGGGTCAGGTTTGTGCCAATGGTATTGCTGCCATCGGTTCTGGCCATAAGGTATTTGGTAACACCCTAATTCTTGCAGTATTCCCAGAACTTTACGCTATTGTGGCGCTTGCAGCAGTATTCCTAATCGGACAATCTTTAGGATAGATAGAACATTGTTTGTTGAATCCCCCTGAGCAATCGTTCAGGGGGATTTTTTGTTTATTACATCCAAATTATCACTTTTTAACTATTGTGTAAACCTTGCAGAGTCGCATTTATGAAGTTTTAACAATATAACAAACCTTTACTTTTTTTAACGCTTTTTAACGCTGTAACCCCCATTAATTCTGCATATTTGTGTTCGAAAACAGCAAAATATTAATAAGTAAAATATCTCTTAAAACTTCTACAAATGAGCGATACTTCAACGGTGAACATTAAAGAGCTAAACGAGCGCATTAGGATTGAGAGCTCTTTTGTTGATATTATCAATATGGAGATGAACAAGGTGATTGTTGGTCAAAAGCACCTTGTGGAGTCTCTGCTTATTGGCCTTTTGGCCGATGGTCACATCCTGCTCGAGGGTGTTCCTGGGCTAGCAAAAACATTGGCCATTAACACGCTGGCCGATTCTATTGACGCTGGGTTTTCGCGTATTCAGTTTACCCCCGATTTGCTACCCGCCGACCTGATAGGTACTATGGTGTACAGCCAAAAGCAGGAAACTTTCAATGTAAAAAAGGGCCCAGTTTTCACAAACTTTGTCCTTGCCGACGAGATAAACCGTGCCCCAGCAAAGGTGCAAAGTGCACTGCTCGAGGCCATGCAGGAGCGTCAGGTTACCATTGGCGAGGAAACCTTTAAGCTGCCCTCTCCATTTCTTGTAATGGCAACACAAAACCCGATTGAGCAGGAGGGAACCTACCCTCTACCCGAAGCTCAGGTGGATCGTTTCATGCTTAAGGTGAAAATTACCTACCCCAAGGTAGAGGAGGAAAAACTGATTATTCGTCAGAATGTAACCTCATCGTTCCCAAAGGCTACTAAGGTGGTTAAGCCAGAGGAGATTATCAAAGCCCGCAACGTGGTTCGCGAGGTGTATATGGACGAAAAGATTGAAAAGTACATTGTGGATATTGTTTTTGCCACTCGATTCCCAAAGGAGTATAAGCTAGAGCGTTTTGAGAATATGATTGCCTACGGTGGTTCGCCAAGGGCAAGTATAAACCTGTCGCTTGCTGCAAAAGCGTATGCATTTATTAAGCGAAGAGGCTACGTAATTCCTGAGGATGTTCGTTCGGTTTGCCACGATGTGCTGCGTCATCGTATTGGTCTTACCTACGAGGCCGAAGCCGAGAACATTACCAGCGAGGATATCATCACAGAAATACTTAACACCATAGAAGTTCCCTAAATGGCAAAGGCTAAACCTATAATCCTTGTCACGCTTTTCCTGCTATTTCTCTGTTCTGCATTTGGACAGAACTACATAGGACTGCACAAGGATGAGATTAGGACGAGGGTAAGCGATGAGCTACCCAGTTTTAGGTTTAGCAACGAGGTTTTTAACAACAACAGAAGCTTTATTAAGTTCGAGAATATATTCGAGGAGCAAACCCTGATATTTATGCTAAATGCCGATGGATATTGCACATCGGTATCTCGAATGTACAACACTTGGCACTTTAACCGGTTAAAGGATGAGCTTAGCGCCAAGTATGGCAAACCAAATAAACTTAAATGGATTGATGAACGTGATGGTGTTAAGTATGAGGTTGAGCTGGTAAAGGGTAATTGGTTTGTAACCGTTGTTACTCGACCCTGCAAAACTAATAGTAATTGAATAATCAGGAATTTAGCTGTGGAAGCATCAGAATTACTAAAACGCGTACGTAAGATTGAGATTAAGACACGCGGACTGTCGCGTCAGATATTTGCTGGCCAGTACCACAGTGCCTTTAAGGGTAGGGGGATGGCCTTTAGCGAGGTGCGAGAGTATCAGTACGGCGATGATATTCGCAATATCGACTGGAATGTTACCGCCCGATTTAATCAGCCTTTTGTAAAGGTTTTTGAGGAGGAACGTGAACTTACCGTGATGCTACTCATTGATGTAAGCGGCTCGCGAATGTTTGGTACAACCAATATGCTTAAAAAGAATCTGGTTACCGAAATTTCCGCTGTGCTTGCCTTTTCTGCAATTCAGAACAACGATAAGATTGGTGTGCTCATGTTTAGCGATAAGGTAGAAAAGTTTATTCCACCGAAAAAGGGACGTACCCATATCCTACACATTATTCGTGAACTTATAAATTTCACCCCAACCAGCCAGGGAACCGACTTGTCCGAGGCGTTAAGGTATCTAACTAACGCCATAAAGAAGCGTTGTACAGCCTTTGTCCTGAGCGATTTTATGGATTTTAAGGCCAATACAGTTGAACCCAACTTTCTCAATGCTCTAACCATTGCGGGAAACAAGCACGATGTGGTAGGGGTAAGGGTTTACGACCCCCGCGAGGTAGAGCTGCCTCCCATTGGCCTGGTGAAGATGAAGGATGCTGAGAGTGGGCAGTATTCATGGGTCGATACTTCGAGCAGTATGGTTCGCAATGCTTACGCAAAGTGGTGGCGCGATACCGAGGGCTCGCTTAAGCAAACCTTCTCAAGGTGTAAGGTAGACTCGGTAGCCATTGCAACCAATGAGGATTACGTAAAGCCGCTAATCAAGCTGTTTAAGCAACGTGCATAAATCAAATCAAATAAAGGATTAATGATTCGATTCGTTAAATATACTATACCTACTGCTCTTGCTCTTACGCTTTGCATACTGCAAGGGTTATCTGTGTCGGCACAAAATCCAACATACGCGTTCAAGTCATCGGTAAGTGCCGATAGCATTCTAATTGGCGATCAGGTGGAATTGACTATTGAAGCCTCTGTTCCGCAAAACTATAAGGTGCAATTCCCCATTTTTGCCGATACGCTGGTAGCTGGAATTGAGGTGTTGGGGCAACCAAGGCTTGATACCATTACCAAAAAAACGGGCGATAAAGATTTTGTGTATCGAATGAGGATAACATCTTTTGATGAGGGCTACTACCGCATTCCACCCTTTCGCTTGCCATTTACCGATGGCGTAAAGCAAGATACAGCCCAAACCTCGCCCATTTGGTTTTTGGTAAACACCCTACCACCCGATAGCACTCTGGCAACTATATACGACATAAAGCATCCTTTGGCTGAACCCTATACATTTGCTGAGGTTGCTCCTTGGGTTGGTGGTGGGCTTTTACTTGCTGCGCTAATTGCACTGCTGATTTACATTGTAGTAAAACGTAGGAAGGGTGAACCCGTATTCTTTAACCTTAAGCCGGCTGAACCACCACACATTGTTGCCTTGCGCGAGTTGGAGCAGATTAAGTCGCAAAAGCTTTGGAGCACCCAAGACCCTAAGCAATTCCAATCGCATTTAACTGATATTGTACGAACATACATTGAGGGTCGATTTGCTGTGCCAGCAATGGAGCAAACCACATTCGAGACTATTCAAAACTTGCAAAAGGCTAAGCTACTTGAGGGGCGTTTGCTCGAAAAGTTGCAGGATATACTTGCGCTGGCCGATTTAACTAAGTTTGCCAAGTTTACCCCCGACGCGTCGGAGAATCTGGCAAGTTTGGAGTTCGGCTTTGCCTTTGTGAATGAAACCAAAATTGTTGAAGAGGAAACCGCCGTGAGAAACGATTTGCCCATAGATGCTATAGCAAACGAAGATACTTTACCCGTTGAATCTGCAAAAACCAACGACAAATGAGTGGAATAACCTTTGTGCATCCCAAAATGTTTTTTCTGCTTTTGCTTGTTCCAGCATTTGTTGCTTGGTACATTTGGAAGCAAAAGGATACCAGGGCAAGCCTTCAAATGTCATCGCTGATGCCCTTTGGGGGAGTTCCCGCATCGCTTAGGGTGTATTTACGCCACCTGCCATTTGTATTGCGTATGGTAGCTTTAGTAATGGTGGTGCTGGTGCTTGCCCGCCCCCAATCGTTTAATGTTACCCAAAATATTGAAACTGAAGGTATCGATATAATGATTTCGCTCGATATATCGAGCAGTATGCTAGCCCAGGATTTTAAGCCCGACAGGCTTGAGGCAGCAAAGGATATTGCTATTCAGTTTGTGTCGGGAAGGCAAAACGATAGGATAGGAGTGGTGATATTTGCCGGCGAGAGCTTTACCCTTTGTCCCTTAACCTCCGATTTGCGAACCGTTGCCAATCAAATCAACAGTATTGAGCTAGGTCTTATTGAAGATGGAACAGCAATTGGTGTTGGGCTGGCCAATGCCGTGGCTAGGCTCAAAGAAAGCGATGCTATGAGTAAGGTGGTTATTCTGCTCACCGATGGAGTAAACAATATGGGCGAAATAGCACCATTAACAGCCGCCGATATTGCCAGCACCTTTGGTGTGAGAGTGTACACCGTTGGCGTAGGAACCCACGGAACAGCTCCCTATCCAGTTCAAACTCCATTTGGCACGCGCATGCAAGATATGAAGGTTGAAATTGACGAGGATGTACTTAAGCAAATAGCCGACATTACAGGTGGGCAGTATTTTAGGGCAACCGACGGAAAAGGGCTAGCGCGCGTGTACGAGCAGATAGATGAGCTGGAGAAGACAAAGATTGAAGTGATTGAAACCACAAGGAAAAGTGAGGAGTTTCTGCGTTTCGCTTTATTGGCACTGCTTATGCTTACCCTCGATATAGTATTGCGTACCACAGTGCTAAGGAGTGTGCCATAATTGACCCTAAACTTTTGTTTGATAATACACTATAATACTCGATTATAAGATGTTTAGATTTGCTAACCCCGAATATCTCTACCTTCTACTGGTAATACCAGCGCTGTTTGGGCTATACCTGTTTTCGTCGTTTATTAGGAGGCAGAAACTATCGGAGTTTGGAAATATGGAGCTAATCCGGCAGCTAATGCCTGGCGTTTCAACCCGAAGGGGATGGATAAAATTCATTATCTATATGCTAGCCTACACGGCCATAGTATTTGGCATTGCTCGCCCACAGTTTGGTTCTAAGCTAACCGAAGCCAAGCGCAAGGGTATTGAGCTCATGATAGCGCTCGATGTATCCAACAGTATGATGGCGCAGGATATTCAGCCCAATAGGCTAGAGAGGGCAAAGCAGGCCATTTCAAGGTTAGTCGATCAGCTTACCAACGATAGGATTGGCCTTATCGTTTTTGCAGGCGATGCCTATGTGCAGCTTCCTGTTACCAACGACTATACCTCGGCCAAGATGTTCCTCTCATCCATATCGCCTGGGATAGTTCCTAAGCAGGGTACCGCAATTGGTGCAGCCATCGATTTGGCAGCAAGTTCTTTTAGCCCAAGTGACAATACGAGCAAGGTGATTATTGTTATCTCTGATGGTGAGAACCATGAAGACGACCCTCTTCAGTCGGCTCAACGTGCAGCCGATCGTGGTATTGTTGTCCACACCATAGGGATAGGTTCTCCACAGGGTGCACCCATTCCTGCTAGCCCAAATAGTAGAGACTTTCTTCGCGATAAGGATGGAAATGTGGTGGTAACCCGCCTCGACGAGGAAACCCTGTCGAAAATTGCGCTGTCAGCTGGCGGAAAATATATTCGGGCATCGAACTCCCAAATTGGTCTGTTGCCCCTTTTCGATGAGATTAACCGAATGGAGCGAACTGAACTCAAGGAGAAAGTTTTTTCTGAGTACGACGATCAGTTCCAGTACCTGTTTGGTCTGGCGTTAATCTTGCTAGCTATCGACTTCTTTATACTGGAACGAAGAAACAGGGTTATCCAAAGGCTTAATCTTTTTGGCGATAGAGACGATTTGAATTAGAATCAGAATAAATTGACTAGGCTTTAATTGTAAGCGATTTAAAATATATTAAGATGATACGCACCATAGTTGTACTTTCTCTCATACTTATGCTTTTTGTCACCGTTGGTTATGCCCAGTCGGAGCGTAAGGCTGTGCGTAAGGGGAATAAGGAGTTCAAGAAGGGTGAATACCTCGATTCCGAAATATCGTATCGGTCGGCGTTGGAGCTAAATCCAGCCTCATACAAGGGTAACTTCAACTTAGGAGGCGCATTGTACAAGCAGGATAAGTTCGAGGAGTCGGCTAACCTGTATGCCGATATGGCAAAGGCTAACACTTCTGCCAATGGCAATGAGTTAGCAAATGTATACCATAATCTGGGGAACAGCTACTTTAGCCAGGAGATGTACGAAGAGAGCGTGGAGGCCTTCAAGAATTCTTTGAGGCAAAACCCCAACGATATGGAGACCAAGTATAACCTTGCCCAAGCACAGCGTATGCTGCAACAGCAGCAACAAGAGCAAGATCAGCAACAGGATCAAAATCAGGACGATAACTCTGACGACGATCAGCAACAGGATCAGAATCAGGACGACCAGCAGCAAGATCAAAATCAGGATCAACAGGATCAGAACCAGCAGGAGCGAGAGCAACAGATATCACCCGAGGACGCTCGCCGAATGCTTGAAGCAATTCAAAACAATGAGCAGCAGGTGCAAGAGCGTGTTCAGGAGGAGAAGGCTAAAAGAGCTAAAGTTCAGGTTGAAAAGAATTGGTAATACCATATCGATATGTATTTAAAGCGATTAACCCTTGTTTTACTATTTCTGTCATCATGTGTAAATATTTTTGCGCAGGATGTAGAATTTAGTGTGTCGGCTCCTAACGTGGTGGCCGTAGGCGAACAGTTTAGGGTAGTTTACAAACTCAATGCCCGTCCTCAGGAGCTGAACCCACCTGCTTTCGATAATTTTTATATTTTGGCAGGGCCTAGTACATCAACCAGCAGTAGCATTCAAATTATAAATGGGCAGATGACCCAAACCTACGAGTTTACCTATACATACATACTTGAGGCAACCGAGGCTGGAAAATTTACCATTAACCCTGCTACAGCAACCGTATCGAAAAGAGATTACAAAACCGAAGCCATAGAGATTGAGGTAGTACAGGGTAGCAAACCATCGCAGCCCTCGAGAACTCAACCCGGAACTTCAAGTCAACCCCAGACAGAGCAACCTGCTGATAACATTTTTGTGGATATTGAATTCGATAGGCAAACAGCCTATCGTGGACAGCCCATTCTTGCCACGCTAAAGATTTATACAAGATCGAATATTGCAGGTTTTGAGGATATTAAGTTCCCCTCGTTCAACGGTTTTTGGAGTCAGGATGTGGAGACTCCAAACAATATTCGTTTCGAGAGGGTAAACGTGGATGGCCGTATTTACAATATGGGCGTTCTTAAAAAGTATCTGCTATTTCCACAGCGTACCGGCGATATTAAGATCGAACCGTTTGAAATAGTAGTTGTGGCTCAGCAGCAGGGTGGTCGTCCACAGTCCATTTTCGATGAGTTTTTCGGGTCGCATCAAAACGTGAGGGTTCGCTTGGCCAGCAAGGAGAAAACGCTTAAAATTCGCGATTTACCACCCAATGCACCCGCCTCATTTACCGGAGCAGTTGGGAGTTTTAACCTAGAGGCTGGTTTCGATAAAACCGAACTTAAGACCAATGAGGCGGTAAACCTAAAGGTAAGGGTAGCCGGTATTGGAAACTTAAGGCTTATTGAAACCCCAAGGTTCGAGTTTCCTAGTAGCTTCGAGGTTTTCGACCCAAAAACCAGCGATAGGATAAACACTACCTCCCAGGGTGCCACAGGCTCAAAAAACTTTGAGTATGTTGCCATACCCCGCGGCCCAGGAAATTTCGATTTAGGAGCTATGGAGTTTTCTTACTTCGATCCAATTAAGGAGAAATACATCACGCTAAAATCGAAACCACTTGCTTTAACTGTCGAAGCCGATGGAAGTGAGCATAAGGGTACGCAAATTGTGGGCTTTGCGCGCGAAGACATTCGGTTTATTGGCCAGGACATTCGGTTTATTAAAACCGACGGATTTAAGCTTAGCCGTGGATTTCCAATTCTAATTGGAAGCAGCAAGTATTATCTTCTTATCATTATAATACTTGTGATTTTTGCAGCTACGTTCTGGTATATCCACCAACGCCGAATGTTGCTAAACAATATAATGTTGGTAAAAACTAAGAGGGCTAAGAAAGTTGCAAGGAAACGATTGCAGGAGGCTCAAAAACATCTGTTGCAATCGAATTCTGAGCTATTCCATGAGGAGCTGCTTAAGGCGTTGTGGGGATACATTGCCGATAAGCTAAGCATTCCTGTTGCTAGCTTATCGAGCGATAGCGCAAGGGAAACGCTACTGAAAAATAGCGTTGATAATGCTGATGCCGAAGAGTTTCTGAGAATTATTTCAGTTTGCGAATACGCTCGGTATGCCCCAAGGGGTGAGCATTCGCAAATGAAGGAGCTTTACGATAGTGCCATCGCCCTAATATCAAAGCTCGAAGAGATAATTGGAAAGTAAAGCTTGTTACGAAACCATATTGATACCTGAATGAATATGCGATACCTTATTATTTCAATAATCATACTTTTAGGTAGCACTGGCCTAAGCGCCAGAATTGTTCCCGATTCACTTCTAAATGTTGCCAACAACCACTACATCGAGGGTAAGTTCGACGAGGCTGCAGAGCTATACCAAACCCTTGTCGATAGTGGCTATTACAATGCGGAGTTGTACTACAATTTAGGTAATTCCTATTTTAAGCTGGGCAAGAATGCCTACGCCATACTTAACTTCGAGAGAGCGCACCGACTTAAACCCAACAACGAGGATATTGAGTTCAATTTAGAGTATGCCCGCTCATTCACCGTTGATAGGATTGAACCTTTGCCAGTGTTTTTTCTTGTAAAATGGTATCGTTCGGTAAGAGGCATATTATCTTCCAATGGCTGGGCTTGGATTAGCCTTTTCTGGCTTACAGTAACACTTACACTTGGTCTGGTGTTTTGGTTTTCCTTTAGGCCCTGGGTCAAACGGTTGTCCTTTACATTTGGCATTATGTCAATCTTATTTGTCGTATCATCGATTGTTTTTAGCATTCAGGAAAAGGAGAGGGTGATGCTCAGGGACGAGGCCATAATTTTTCAACCGGTGGTAACCGTTAAGAGTTCACCTGGTGATGCTGGTAAGGAGATATTCATTCTTCATTCGGGAACCAAGGTGCAAATTACCAAAGCCATTGGTCAATGGGTAGAGATTCGTATTGCCGATGGGAATAAGGGGTGGATTCCAAGCGAAACGCTTGAATTAATTTAGTGCTAGGGGCAGTGCTTGTAAACCAGTTCCTGCGATTGGAAGCTACCCCGCTTTACGGCCTGCTTCCAATCGGCGCATGCCCCCGAACGATTCCCTAGGTTGAAACGGCAATTCCCTCTCCAAAGGAATGCCTCCTTACTATCTGCCCCCAGCTCAATGGCACGATTTAAATCTATTTCTGCCACCTCCCAGTTTTTCGATTTAATGTAGATGCTTCCCCTTGTAAGGTAGTGTTGCCATTTATCGGGTTGCAATTTTAAAAGCCTATTCACTGTGAGCAACGCATCGATATTGCGATTTGCCTTAAGCGATATATCAAGATTAATAGCTAGGGCTTCCGTATCGGTGGGGTAAAATGTGAGGTATTCCTTTATATCTGCAAAGGCTTTGTCGTATTCCTGGCTACTGGCGAATGCCATAGCACGTGCTTTAATGTACTCGGGTTCGCCACCCGATAGCTCTATGGCCTGATTTAGCAACCTTATGGCTTTTCGGTGCTTGTTTAACTGTGCAAGCGACTTGCCACGCCACGCCATGTAGCTGTGATTTCTCCTACTACGCTTGAGTGCCTGGGCAAAATCGGCCTCTGCAGCCTTGTAACTTCCAATGCTATAGTATGCCTCGCCACGCAGGGCGTAGAAGGAGTGGCGAACATTGCGCCCATGCATTCTCTCGTTAAGCAAATCTAAAGCATAGTCCCATTCGCCACGCGAAAAGTGGTATGCCACATCGGCGGCAAGTAGCTCGTTGTTGTTGTACCAATGATTTAGCCAAAGGTCTTGCCACTGCCTTGTGCCTTTAATTGGGGTAAATGCAGTGTCGAGCAGTATTGTCGCCTCAAACTCCTTTGGGGTGGAGGAGAGGTGTCTTTCCAAGTCAGCAAGGGCACTGGTTGTGTCGCCAAGTAGGCTGTGGCATCGTGCCATCCAGTAGGCGGCTACCCCATTTCTAATGGTTTCGGCTTTGGTAAAGTATGCAAGCGCACTGTCGGGCATACTTTTTAGGTAGAATATCTCGCCCTTTTTAATCCATATGTTGGGCAACCTAGGCGAGGCGATGGTTGCGGAGTCAATCCACTGCAGAGCAAGGTCGAGATGGTTGGCTTGCACTGCAGCTTGGGCACGGTAGTAATGCTCGGGGAACTTTTGCGAAAATGCCGATATGGCTATTGAAATAAGTACTACGATAAAGGATAAACGACGCATCCAGAGGATAGATTGATTTAGCTGGTTATTGTTGATAACGTGGTACTCCCCCTTTTAGTGCTTTAGTAATGTTTTACCATCAAATTTTTCACCTCGCTAATCTCCATGAATGATGCTCCATTACCAGGACCAAAGCTGCCGCCAACCACTAGCACCATATCATCCTCTTTCACCTTGTTATTATCAATAAGTGTTGATATGGCATCGCTTAGGAAGCTGTCGCGACTTTCAATAAGCTCCATGTAGTTGGCCATTATGCCAAATGAAAGGGCAAGCTGCCGCATTACGGTGGGGTTGTAGCACATGGCGTAAACGGGCACTTTGCCTCTAAAGGCCGAAAGGTAACGACCAGTGCGCCCCGACATGGTGTCCACCACAATGGCCTTAATGGGTAACGATCCGCAAGCCCTAACGGCATTACGTGCTAGTGTTGCTGTCACCTCATTATGAATTCGTGTTAGGGGGATATCGGGATCGGCATCGAGCATGCACTCCACCTCCTGAGCAACCCGCGTCATGGTTTTAACCGCATCAACAGGGTATTGCCCATAAGCTGTTTCGCCGCTAAGCATCACGGCATCAGCACGGTTGTATATGGCACTGGCCACATCGTTTATCTCGGCACGGGTGGGCCTTGGGTGTTCAATCATGGTGTGGAGCATCTGCGTAGCAATGATCACAGGCTTTTTGCTCTCAACACATTTGTTTATAAGATATCGCTGGATGGTAGGAATCTTTTCGGCAGGGATCTCAATGCCCAAATCGCCACGAGCCACCATGATACCATAGGTGTGATCGAGTATCTCGTCGATATTATCAACCCCTTGCTGGTTCTCAATCTTTGCAATTATTTTTATGGGGCTATTGTGCTTTTTTATGATATTTTTAATATCAATAACATCCTGCTTGGTGCGTACAAAGGAGTGGGCTATAAAATCGAGATTATTCTCAATGGCAAACTCAATAAACTGCCTATCCTTCTCGGTGAGCGAGGGTAGGTTAATTGATACGTTGGGAATGTTTACGCTTTTCTTGAATTTAATTACTCCAGCATTTGTGGCCTGACATTCGAGGTACTCGCCCTCGTTTGCTACTACTCGTAGCTCAATTTCCCCATCGTCAATAAGCAGGTACGTACCCTTGGGTACCTCCTTGGTGATGTTAGGGTATGAAACGTATAGCTCTCCACTGTTTGAATGACCATTAGGATTACCATAAACCCTAACGATATCGCCAGTATTTACCTCTATCTCCTGACCATAAGCCGATGTGCGAATCTCGGGGCCTTTTGTATCCACCAGAATAGCTATCCTATCGGAAACGGCACGAACTGTGTCGACAACCAGCTTGGCCTGTTCGAAATTTTGGTGAGCAGTATTTAGGCGCACCACATTCATTCCTGCATCAAAGAGCTCGCGGATAAAGTCCACATCGCATTTCTTATCCGATATGGTGGCTACTATTTTGGTTTTCTTAAGCATATGGTTTTTAATTTAGGTGAAGAGCAGTGCAAAGATAGTTGATTTGCCATTAGCTTCAAACACAAATTCTAGTGGTTAGTGTGAACGGCTAATTTCTTAACATTACATTTTCTAATGAACAAATGGTTAAATTTGCCATCCAATTTTACGTATATGAGCTGGGAACTTGCCATTGATGATTACGTCCGGTTTTTGCGCCTCGAGAAATCGTTGGCCGAGAACTCGGTTAATGCATATATTCGTGATGTAAAGGTGCTGCGCACATTTGCCGAGGATCATTTGGGGAAAGAGCCCGAAACCCTTAGCGCCGATGATATGAGCCAATTCCTTGAGTTTATTCATACCAATGGGTACAACCATCGCTCTCAGGCCAGGATACTATCGGGGGTTAAAGGATTTTATCGTTACCTTATGGTGGAGGAGGTGATAGATATTGACCCCACCGAGCAGATTGTAGGCCCCAAAATGACTCGCAAGCTACCCGATGTGCTTTCTGTTGATGATATTGACAAGATGCTTTCAACATTCGATTTGAGCAAACCCGAAGGCCAACGAAATAAGGCCATACTCGAAACCCTATACAGCTGTGGTTTACGCGTATCGGAATTGGTAGGCTTGCGCCTTACCGATTTGCATTTCGACGAGGGTTTTGTTAAGGTGTTGGGTAAGGGCGATAAGGAGCGGTTGGTGCCCATTGGGCAAAAGGCTATTAAGGAGATAAAACTGTATATGCCCGACAGGCATAGCTTGCCAAAGATCGATAAATCATCGGAAAATATTGTTTTTTTAAATAGACGAGGGAAAAAATTGACCCGTGAAATGATTTTCACCATAGTAAAGAATGCAGCGCGCGATGCTGAAATACAAAAAAATATCAGCCCGCATACGCTTAGGCACTCATTTGCAACGCACCTTGTTGAAGGCGGCGCCGATATTCGGGTTGTGCAAGAGATGCTAGGGCATGAATCGATACTTACCACCGAGATTTATACCCACCTCGATAGGGAATACCTAAAGGATACCATTATTAGGTTTCACCCACGCAAAGGAAGGTAATCTTAAGTGATTTCAAAAAAAAAGCCCTCGACTACTAGTAACCGAAGGCTTTTCTTTGAGCTTATTGATACTTAATCTGCTTTGTATTCCTTTTTATCCTCAGCATGTATAAGTTTAAACTGCTGGTTTCTACTGTCTTTATTGTAGTGCCACTGCAGCACATTGGTGCCATTTGCATCAAGTTTGCCACCCTGAACATCCATAGCTTTGCCACTATGCCTGTTTATGAAAGCAAAACCGTTATTACCAAGGGGTATTATTCTCCAGACTTGGTTGTTCCTGCTGTTGTTTTCCCAAACGTGAATATTTGCTCCCTCATCAACCTTTCTAAGCCTGTCGGGGCGGCCTCCCTTGCGGCCACTTTTATCCCACGCCTGCCATTTTGCCTGGTCGGCAACGTTCATATCCTTTACGCTCCACGCTCCACCAACATCTAGGAAGCGTCCTCCATTTTGAAACTGAATTTTGTAGAACTGAGGATGGTCGGTGGGGATAAATTTTACAATTCTATCTTTTCCTCCGTCCATATCCCAAATTTGTACATTGGCACCATTCTTATTGCTTACCTGATCGTTTCCTGACAGGTCAATATACTTATTGGAGTGCGTAACCTTAATATTGTAAGCTCCTTCATGGAGTGGGCGTTTTCGCTCTTGCTGACGAAGTTCCCAGCGCTGGCTCTCGCCACCATTCAGCTCATAGAGCTTAACCTGGCAACCATCGGCCCGAAGCCTGTTGGGCTCGGCACCAATTACCTGACCTGTTTCCTTATGAACGATATGGTATGCCATTGGTTGGCCACCGTATATAAAGGTAAACAGCTGATTGTCCTCACGTTTTTGAGGCGCAGTTGTAAACTGGGCATTCTTTTTACCTGTTAGAAGATAATTGTGGTGATGATCGGGGCGAATTACAAAGAAGTCCTTGTCTTTTGCAATTCGGTAAAGCCTATCTCCAATTTGGTCGCCTTTGGCATTCCAAAGCTGCAGCTTGTTTTCCCTCACATCGGGGTAGGCTCCAGGGAAATCCCATGCTTTATTGGTTCCAGCAAGGTAAATTGCGTAGTAATCCTGATTGGGTTGTACAATATTAGCTGGATCAAACTCCTCAAAAACCCATTTCTGATTATCGGCTCCGGTAAACTTATTCTGTACAATTACCGTACGCAGTTCACTTTTAGGTGCTTCAAGGTATAAATCGCTATTTTTGGCCTTAATGTAGTATGTGTTGGGCTCTCTGTCAACGGGCTCCATTCGGAATAGCTGTCCTGCATTGGTTTTACCCAAATCCCAAAGCTGAATTTCTGCATTAGGCGAGGTTACTCCGCCTGTAACATCCAGAACATGGTAGGTATGTTGAGGCTGAATGTATACCCAGCCCGATTCCAACTCGTGAGGAATAATCCTGAAAATTCTATCGAATCCCTGATCCTTATTCGTGTTATTATCCTTTGTCCAAAGTTTTAACTTTCCTCCCTTCTTTTCTGCGTTATCGCCATAGCCAGTGAAATCCCAGTATAAACCAGCAGCTTTGTTCTTCACCATAAACACCTCATTCTTAATCGACACAAGATCTGCAATAGCCTCGGGTATTGGGTACATCTTTATCATCTCATTGAAAGCCGCTTCGAGCTGAGCTTTACGAGTAGGGTTTCCAGCAAGATCCCATATTGGGCGGAGGCTACCTTTTTCAAAATCGCAAAGCACAGGTAACGATCTAATACCATCGGCCCAAAGTCGGTACATCTCAAAATTATGGATATTACCAGCATACTCAGAGTTTCCACCGGTAACGGTAAGGTCGGTCCGGGTGTTCGACTCAATCTCCTTCTCCTTCTGGGAGAAGTTTGTTTCCACGTTGGCGCTCACCACCTTGTACTTTGCCGAAACAGCCACCTTAATTTCTTCTTCGGTAAATTTTTCGGTTACTCGGGTAACTGTTGTGTAGTCGGATCGCCCTCCCAGGAATGCGCTAGCAACAAAGTGCGTTCCGTATAGATCGAATAGCTCCGATGGGTCCATGTTGTCAATATCCTTCTTGGCCATTGGGTCTAAGATATCCCTAAGGTTAGCCCTTCTGTCGATGCTTATCCTCCATGTGCGGTTGGCATCGCGGATGGTATGGAAAAAATTACGTTCGGCACCACCCCAGGTTCGCTCGAAGGCAGTATTAACAGACGATCCAAATACGGCAGCATCAATTTCGAGCCCAACCGATGCTCCAAAATTCTTTGTAAACTCGCGCTCGTTTGAACCATATATCTCGGTAACCTCCTTTTTGCCAATATTCTCAAGTAATACAAACTGAGGTACATCATACCTGCGTCCGCCTACGGGAACTACCCTATCTTCGCCAAAGTTGAATAGGGGGTAGGGCTTTAAACTTTCGTTATCGGCAAATTTGCCAAAAATATTGTAGCCATAGCCAACAATGTCTAGGCCTGGTGCCAACTCGTTCTGAGCCTTAGCAAAATGTAGTTGCAATACCATTGCTGCTACCAATACAAGAAAGGTTTTAATTCTCATAAATTGTTATGTTAGGGTTGATTTTCTCTGGATTATTTATGGTTCTAACTGTTTGTCTGCTAATAATATGATGCTGTTGAAGTTTTACTCAACTCCATTGTTATATAATAGTTGTAATTATAGTGAAATTCTGAATAATTCCTTTTTGGATTTACACTAACTTATGTTTTTGAAGGCTTTCGTGAAGCCTGTTATTTGCGTAAGTCAATAAAATTCACTATATTGCATTTTGAATTGATTAGTAAACCACAAAAATTATTTTGACTATGAAAACCACTATCAAATTATTTGCAGTTATGCTATCGGCCATATTCCTATTTGCATGCGCTGGACAACAAGAAAAAGATAAGACAACCAAGGATGATGTGAAGAAAGAGGCTAAAGAAGCCTACGAAACAACCAAGAGTTATCTTGAAGATCAGTTCGATGAAATGATGAACGATTTGGAGGCTTTTAAGAGTAAAACAGATGAAAAGATTGCTGAATTTAAAAAGGATGTAGAGAATGTCGAAGGTGAACTCAAGGAGCGCCTAGATAAAAGGCTTAAGGACATAGAGCAAAAATCCACAGAGCTAAATGATAAGGTTAAGGAGTACCAGGAGGCTGCCGATGATAAAAAGGAAGAGATTAAGGGTGATATTAAAAAGTTGAGAAAAGCTCTTGACGAAAGTGTTGAGAAATTCAATGAGGAAATGGAAGAGGAATAATTCCAAGAAATTACTCTATAGCAAACAGAGCGCATCCATTAGGTTGCGCCCTGTTAATTACTTAGTTTTGGATTATTCGAGAATGTCAGTATCGTCTTCATCTTGGGCTTTTAAAAACTTTGAAGAGTAAACCATAGTGAATAATCCATAGGCCAATGTGTAAATACCAATTAGAATTACTATAAACCTGGTGCTTTCAAATGGGTTGAATACAACTATTGCACCCAGAATTAGCGAAACTAAACCAGCTATAAGGCTAAACGCTTTAGTGAGTTCAGGGGTGTTCTTTGAAAAGTAGGTAACAATAAAAACTACTCCTATAAACAAGGCCCAAAGCCCTACAATTATCAGCAATAAGGCTGCTGCCGAGTTGGGATAAAAGATAATTACTACACCCAATACTAAGCTTAGCAACCCCTCTATTAACCGGGCTTTCCAATTGGTTAAATTTTGCCTTTGCCTTATTGCAAAAACACTTAGCACTAACCCCCCAAGCATTATGGCAATGGCAAAGTAAATACCCAGCATTGATATGGTTAGGTTTGGGAATACAATGGCAATAATCCCAAATATCAACATGAAGATACCATTGAGGGACGAAAAGCCCCATAATCCAAATTTATTCATTTTCATTCTGATTTGAAGTTTAATTAATGAGATACACAACTACAAATTTACTGTTGTTTTTTGGTAATCTAGTCAATCTCAAGGTTAGTTAATTCACTGGTTGTTTCAAACTCGTACTCAGGATACTCATATATTGGCAATCGTGGCTCTGTTTCGCCAATGGAGTAGCCCCAAATGCTTTCGTATTCGGTGATATCCTCACCAATATCCTCGAGCTGACGCAGATACTCACTAATCGATTTGCTTTCGATAATTATCACTTTGCCCATCTTGTGAATAATGGGACTATGGCTCCGGGTTTGATCGTGGTCGAACTCAAGCACACGCCTTCCGTAACGAGTAATTCCGATAACTCTGTACGTTAGACTTTTACCCACGCCAGGCAGGTTAAGCACGTTGCGGTCGGTGGCGAGGAATGGTAAACCATTCTTAATCATCATACCCGATAGGTTATCGTCCATATGCTTGGGGTCAAGCGATACTTCTTTAATTCGCTCTATGTTATCGTCGCTGATGGTTCCAAAAACCTTCTCCTCAATCTGTTCCTGCACGGCACGGGCATTGGTGGCAAAGTTGAAGTAGTTCTCCATGTAGCCCTTAACCGAGAAGGTGTAGTAGGGGAGAATGCCTATCTCGTTAAGTACCTGACGTAACTTGGCCGTATGCCCTCGCCGCGATGCGGCTGTTGTGAACACATGCTGGTTAGTAAATGTCCAGCCCGACTCGAGAAAGCGTTTTACACCGTCTTTAACCTCGGGTGTGATTTCCATAGGCGATTCAAAATGGGTTTGCATTACAAACTGCTTTATACCCACCTCAATGGCTTTGTCTCTAAAATCGGCAAGTATTTGCACCAGCTCAGGGGTGATGCGCTGTGGTAGGTATGCTGGCAAGCGGGTCCCCAAGCGAATTCGAACAATCTCGGCCAGTTTTTGCCCTTCGGGCAAGGTCTCGTTCCGCTTCTTCTTGCGAATTGCCATACTTAATACAGCATCGAGCATTTTCTGCATAGATGCATTGGAACTCATCAATGCATCGCCTCCGGTGATAAGAATATCGCGCAGCTGGGCATCGTTCTCCCAGTACTCCATAATTTTCTCCAGCTGGCTATCCCAGCTCTCGGTGGGTTTTAGCTTGTCGAGGTTAAAGTTTAGGTTCCCTCTCTGGAAATCGTACATCCGCTGGCACGATGCGCAAAGACCTCCGCAGGCTCGACCCATAGTGGCCGGAATAAGTATGGCCACCTCGGGGTATCTACGGTGTACATTGTGGTGCGTAGGAAGTATCCAACCTGCTGCGTTGGGCTTACCGGGCTCTACCTTATCCTCCTTTTCCCAGGCCACAATGTGGCCAAACTCATCAATAAGCTGCTGGCTGTAAACTACGTAATGCCTTATGGCCAAATCGGCACCAATGGCAAAGTAGGGAACACGAACATGCAATAACGATAGGTAGTAAGGGTTAACAAAAAAAGGAATACCAGCGCTTTCTGCTTCAAAAAGCACTTTCATGGTATCGGGATCCAACGAGTTGCCAAGCAGCTCGTTGAGAAGTTTTGGTGAGCGTACAGCAAAGCTGAGGTGAAAACGATGGTCGTCCCACCATTCCAACATCTTCAAAAACTTTTGTTCCTGCGACATCTTGGGCTCAAAGCTGTACCGCTCGCTCTTAATCTCGCCGCTATCAATCTTATCTATAAGGATATTGATTATACGCTCGCGGTTCTCCTCGCGTAGCTTCACAATGCGGGGATCTAAACCGCTGGGGAAACGCTCCATCCATTCGGTAAGGTTTTCCTTCGATGGAAGTTTACGCTCGTAGGTTCCGGCCAGCTGGCGAAAAAGGTATAGCATATCCTCGAAGAAGTAGGGCTTTGCTCCTCCGGTTCCAAAGTTTACGGCTAACCATATTAGCTTAATGGGGTTACTTATCGCAATCTCACCCCGGAGGTTTAAATCCTCATATTCACGACCTGCATTATCAATATAATCAAGTATTCGAATGGCAGCGTAATCCTGCCAGGTAAGTTGCTCGAACCACTCGCGCCCCTGCTTAGTCCGTTTGTAAAACTCATAGGCTATGGGTTTGCCCTTTAGGTAAGCCATAACCCAGTTTCGCACCCCAATAAGCGCCTCTGTTTCGTTACGGGCGTTGCGCATTATCTCCTCCAGCTTGGGATTCTCCTTCAATAGTTTCTTCAATAGCTTATGCGATTTTACCGTTATCGCAATCTGGTCTAACTTCTGATTTTCAGTCATATTATATTGCTTTTTGATATTTTTACACCATGTATTGTTAATAATAGCAAGTGCATTAGAGTTACTCCTTCAACTTGAACTCTATGAACTTTAAACTCTAAACTCTAAACTTTCAATCCCCCTCAAGTTACAAAAAAATGCCCTGCCAGCCAAACAAATCGAACCCAATGGGGTTGATAATGCCTAAAGTCATTGGAGCAAACGCCAAATATTTGCTTACTTTGCAAAATTTTTTTAAATCGAAATATGAGAACATTAAGCACAATTATTATGACAGGTATTATTGGATTTACGATGGTTTCGTGTAACAGACCAAAATCGAACCAAAATCCGCTATTGGTTGAATACACAACCCCATACAACTCACCACCATTCGATAGGATAGCGCGTGAACATTTTGTCCCAGCTATCGACTCGGCTATGGCCGAGGCTCGCGCCGATATCGAGGCAATATTGAGCTGCACAGAGGAACCAACCTTTGCCAATACCATCGAGGCGCTGGCCTTTGCTGGGCAAAAACTTGGCGATATAACCACCATTGCCTTTAACCTTAACTATGCCGAAACCGATGCGGAGCTTCAAAAGGTTGTGCGTGAGGTTGCCCCAAAGCTAACCGATTTCCAAAACGATATTAACCTAAACGAAAAGCTGTTCGCAAGGGTGAAACAGGTATATAGTTCGGTTGATAAAGACTCGCTTTCAGCAGAGCAACTAACCCTGCTCGAAAAAACCTACAAGGGCTTTGTACGCAGCGGTGCCAACCTAAACGAGGACGATAAGCAGAAGTACCGCGAGGTTACTCGAAAACTGTCGGAACTTTCGTTGCAATTCGAGGAGAACGTTCTGGCAGAGACCAATGCATACTATTTACATCTTACCAGTGAGGACGAACTTGCAGGCTTACCCAAAAGCCTTGTGGATGCTGCTGCACAAGCAGCTCAGCAAAGAAATCTTGAGGGATGGGTAATTACTTTGCATATGCCTATGTACGCACCTTTTATAAAGTATTCGGAGCGTCGCGACCTGCGTGAGACAATTTATAGAGAGTATAGCAAACGTGGATTTAATGGCAACGAGAACGACAACACCGAGATGATTAAGAGTATTGTGAACTTAAGGCTAGAACTGGCCAATTTGTTAGGATATAAGTCGTATGCCGATTACGTTCTAGAAAACCGTATGGCCGAGTCATCCGATAAGGTGATGAGTTTTCTAGATAAGCTTCTGGTTGAATCACTACCCGCCGCCAACGATGAGCTAAAGCAGGTTCAGATGCTGGCTAAGGAGATGGACGTAAACCACAGCATCGAAAAGTGGGACTGGGCATTCTACACCGAGAAGTTGAAAAATAAGCTATTCAACTTTAACGAGGAGGAGCTAAAGCCCTACTTCCAACTTGAGAAGGTGCAGGAAGGCGTATTTATGCTTGCCAACAAGCTGTTTGACGTATCTTTTAAGCCTGTAAAGAATATTCCGGTTTATCATCCCGATGTAAAGGTTTTCGAGGTGCTCGATGCCGATGGTTCGTTCCTTTCGCTACTTTACCTCGATTTCTTTCCCCGCGAGGGGAAAAGCGGTGGTGCCTGGATGACCAGCTACCGTAACCAGTTGGTAAAGAATGGAGAGAATGTTAGGCCATTCATATCAATTGTTACCAACTTCACCAAGCCCACCAAGGATACGCCTTCGTTGCTTACCTTTAACGAGTTTACTACCTTCCTACACGAGTTTGGACACGCGCTGCACGGCATTTTTGCCAACACAACCTATCCAAATCTTTCGGGAACATCGGTTTACCGCGATTTTGTGGAGCTACCCTCGCAGGTAATGGAGAACTGGGCAGTTGAGAAGGAATACTTAGATTTGTTTGCCGTTCACTACCAAACGGGCGAGCCCATTCCGCAGGAGATGGTGCAGGCCATTATCGATAGCCGCAATTTCCTTGCAGGCAATCTATCTATCCGTCAACTTAGCTTTGGACTAGTTGATATGGCTTGGCACGGTATCGACAAGCCATTTACTGGCGATGTAATTGCCTTTGAGAACAAGCATATGGCCCGAGCCAACGTGCTGCCTCACGTTGAGGGAACCGCATTTAGCCCAGCCTTTAGCCATATTTTTGGCGGTGGATATGCAGCAGGATACTACAGCTACAAGTGGGCCGAGGTTCTCGATGCCGATGCCTACTCGCTTTTCCAAGAGAAGGGGATTTTTGATAAGGAAACCGCCCAGTCGCTTCGCGACAATATCCTCTCGAAGGGTGGGAGCGAACACCCCATGACCCTTTACGTGCGATTCCGTGGCCACGAGCCATCGGTAGATGCACTGCTGGAGAGAAGTGGTTTGAAGAAGTAAGAAACATACAATTATTGTAGGAGTCCGGGTTCGGCTATCAGTCGCACCCGGACTTTTGCGTTTCAGCGAATTACCATAGAGATAAAACATTTTACTATCTTTGCAGTGAAAAGCAGAAATTCGATTTTTGGTTGATAAAACCTATTTGTTGCAAAATTCGTACATTCAAAGAAAAAGACTATGATTATTGAACGAACACCCAACGAGATAATCTTTAGGTTTCCGAAAAGTATGAATTTGGATGACCTACAAGATCTAACCGATTTGTTTGAATATAAAGAGTTAACAAAGAATTCAAAAACATCACAAAGAGAGGTTGATGATTTAGTTAAAACGATTAAAAAGGGGCGTTGGGACAAAACTAAGGAGCAACTTGACTGATGAGAATAGTTGTTGACACAAATATTGCTTTTAGCGCAATTCTTAACACTAACAGCAAAATTGCCAGAATACTTCTTCAACCAAAAAGTAGGCTAAATTTCTACTCAACAGAACAGCTCTCTATTGAAATACAAAATCACAAGACGAAGATTAAGGATATCTCCAACTATTCAGATAACGAACTAGACCGAATTATTACTCTAATAACCAACAAAATTAGGTTTATAAACCTTAAACTTATCCCAAAAGAGTCATATGAAACTGCTGAATCGCTGACAAAAGATGTGGATATTGATGATACTGAATTCGTCGCGTTAACCGAACACATCAAGGGGAGGTTATGGAGTGGAGATAAGGAATTGCAAAAAGGGTTAAGTAAAAAAGGGTGGAATAAATTTATCACAACCGATGATCTTTTTGAAAGGCTTGTTAGAAGAACAAAGTAAAAAGTAATAACACAACTGGGGGAAGTAAGGGTTAAGCATTTTTACCAATTCCCCAATTCAATATTTATATGAAGTTTGAACAGTACAATTTTGTACCCGCACTAAAGCAGAACCTTGCCGACCTTGGTTTTAAAAGACCTACCGATATTCAGTTCAAAGCCATTCCACCCACGCTAAAGGGCGAGGATGTGCTGGCCATTGCTCAAACCGGTACGGGTAAAACCGCAGCTTTTGCCATCCCCACAATTCAGATGCTATGCTCAAAACCAGTCCGTATTGGTGAATACGAAACCCGCTGTCTGGTGATGGTTCCAACGCACGAGCTGGCAATTCAGGTGGCCGATGTGTATAGAGCGCTAAACAAGGGGCTAGGTCTAAATATTATTGGCGTGTACGGAGGGGTAAAGCAGGATCCGCAAATAGGTGTTCTAAAGAGTGGGGTAGATGTGCTGGTTGCCACTCCAGGTCGTATGTTCGATTTGGCCAGTCAGGGTTTCCTGTCGTTTAAAGCAGTTGAGATACTTATTATTGATGAGGCCGACCATATGCTGGAGCTGGGCTTTATTAACGATATGGAGCAGCTTATTCGCCGTATTCCACGGTATAGGCAAACGCTATTCTTCTCGGCAACTATCAACGATAGAATTAAGGATTTAGCCTACGGCTTAGTGCAACACGCGGTTCGGATTCATATATCGCCCAAGGATCCCGTGTCGAAGAATATCGACCATTCCGTTGCCTTTATCGAGATGGACGACAAGCGTTTCTTCCTTGAGCACTTTATCAACGAAAATCCTGAGAGCAAGATTTTGGTCTTTGTTCGTACCAAGGTTCGCGCCGAGCGAGTGCTTAAGGCGTTGGAACGGGTTGGAATAGCAAGTCAAACCATCCACAGCAGCAAAGATCAAGGTGAGCGAACGGAGGTAATGGATAACTTTAAAAGCGGACAGAACAGGGTTTTAATTGCCACCGATGTGAGCGCAAGAGGTATCGATATTCCCAACGTAGAGTTTGTTATAAACTACGATTTGCCCGAGGTAGCCGAAAACTATGTGCATAGGGTTGGCCGAACTGGTCGCGGAACACAGCGGGGAAAAGCGCTTTCGTTTTGCAGCACCGAGGAGCATCCTACTCTAAAGGAGATAGAGAAGTATTTGCATAACCCCATCTCGGTTCTCGGCATAAGCAATAGCGAGTATCAGGCAACCATCGATTTCTCCGAAGAATCATCACACGACTGGCAATCGCTTATTAAGGATCAGGAGGAGTTTGAGGCAAACAAGAAGTTGAAAAAGAACAATAAAAAGAAGAAAAAGAGGTAGGAGTAAAGTTCATAGAGTGACTAGAGTTCATAGAGTTCATAGAGTTCATAAAGTTCATAAAGTTCATAGAGTTCATAAAGTTCAAAGAGTGACTAGAGTTCATAAAGTGACTAAAGTTTATAGAGTTAGAGTTCTCAACTTTCCTATTGACTTTTGACTTTCGACTTTCAGACTTTCAGACTTTCGACTTTAAACTTTAAACTTTTGACTTTTCAACTAGCAACCGATTACTGATTACCAATTACCGATTACTGATTACCAATTACCGATTACTGATTACCAATTACCAATTACCGATTACCGAAAACTCATGACCTTCGAAGAGCTAAATATCAAAAAACCATTCCTGCAGGCGTTAGCCGATTTGGAGTTTATTAATCCTACCCCAATACAGTCCAAGGCGTTTCCCGTGATTATGTCGGGTAAAAACGCCATTGGCATTGCCCAAACCGGAACGGGAAAAACATTTGCCTACTTATTACCTATACTAAATACGCTGACTTACTCGAAGCAACGAGAGCCTCGCGTGCTTATTCTCGCCCCCACAAGGGTGCTGGTAGTGCAGATAGTGGCGGAGATAAAGAAATTGACCAAATACTACGATATCCGTTCGGCTGGGGTGTACGGCGATACCAATATAAATACCCAAAAGCAGCTGGTTTACGATGGCCTCGATATTCTGGTGGCCACTCCGGGTCGGCTTATCGACTTAACCTTTACGGGCGTACTGCGCTTAAAATCAATAAAAAAACTGGTAATAGATGAGGTTGATGAAATGTTTAGCCTTGGGTTGCGGACGCAGCTGGCCAATGTGCTTGAGCTGCTACCCGAGAAAAGGCAAACGCTGATGTTCTCGGCAACCATCACCCCCGAGGTGGATGAGTTTATTACCCATAGCCTTATTGAACCACAACGAATAGTCGTAAATCCCCACGGAACGCCCATCGAAAGGATAAGGCAAACCGGGTATCTTGTTCCCAACTTTAACACCAAAGCCAATCTACTTGAGTTACTGCTCAATGAGAATGCCGATTTGAGCAAGGTAATGGTTTTTGTAAAATCGAAGAAAACAGCCGATAGGCTGTTTGAGAAGGTAGGAGAGAAGTTCCCCGACCAGATTAGCGTAATACACTCCAACAAGGCTCATAACACAAGGCTTACAGCCTTAAGGCAGTTCCAAGATGGAACTCACCGTATCCTCATTGCAACCGATATTGTAGCTCGAGGTATGGACATTACCGATGTGACCCACGTGGTAAACTTCGATATGCCCGAAGCTTCGGGCGATTACCTGCATCGCATTGGGCGAACCGGAAGGGCCAATAAGGATGGCGAAGCCGTTTCGTTTATAGCCGAGTGGGAGCAGGAGTACCAGTTTGGCGTTGAGCAGCTAATGGGAAAACATATCGAAATACTGCCGTTGCCCAGCAATCTGGAAATATCGAACGTGCTTATTGACGAGGAAAAACCAGTAAACTTGGGCGATAAGGATTATCTCTCAAAAATCACCCGAAAAGCACCCAAACCCAAAGCCCATAAGCACGAGAAGAAGGACAAGAACAAAAAGGTAAACCTTGGTGGTCCCAAGAATAGGAAGGAGAAGTACGAGAAACTCCAAAAGGCAAAAAATCCAAACAAACCCAAGAAAACAAGGTTTTAACTACTTAAATATTAGAATGGCTGAAAGTCAAAAGAACAATCCGCTACATGGGCTCACCTTAGAGTCAATTTTAGCCCAACTAGTTAACTACTATGGATGGGAAGAACTTTATGGCAAAATCAATCTTAATTGTTTTAAATCAAATCCATCTATAAAATCAAGCCTAAAATTTCTTAGGAAAACTCCTTGGGCACGCGAAAAGGTGGAGAGCCTATACTTATATATGCTTAGGAAAAGTAAAAGGGAGGTATAACTTCTTCGCTATTTTTCTAGCAGCCTAACATCCTCATTGTAATCGTATTGCAAATCTTCATGTAGGCTCTCAAGCGTTTTTTTAATTTTCAAGTACTGCTTTAGGTAAATATTTCCAATCACCGTATTGGCTCGTAACGCAAGCCCCGTTTTGCGTAATTGCTTACAGAAATGGATAAGCAACTCCAGCTCGGTTTGCTTACTGCTCGAGTATTTAATGTGCTTAGTGGTTGTGCGCAGAGCCTTGCGAATCGTCTTCTTAGCAAGGAACTGTCGGCTTTTGTTAAGCGATTTGAAATCTTCCTCCAAAAGGGCTTTGGCCTGGGCAATATAGGCTTGCTCATCCTGCGCTTCAAACAAAAGATACGATAGCAATTCTTTGTTCTCAAGCTTGTATTTTGCCAGCCTAATGCAAATATCAACAAGCACTGGCTGTGGTAAAACCTTTAGCTCTGTCTTAATATTATGAATTGAAGCAGCCTTCATCGTCAATGGGTGTTTGGTTCTTTTCAGCTCATCAAAAGTAATGAAAACTCAACTTTTTTGGCCTAAAATTCTGGCTGGCTAATCGGCTTAAACTCTTTACCTAAGAATGAGATGCTGCTGGTTAATCGTATTGGCCTAGTAGCTAACACCTTTGATTCTTCACCAAAAATTACTATATTTGCATAAATACATATCTCCGCTGCTTAACATTTTACCTTTAATAGTTTTCTATACTATCAAAAAAGCAGTTATTGTTTAACCAAAACTTAAATTATGCTACAAGTAAAGCAGATTAACAACGAGAACGACCTTAAAGAAACTTCCAGAAACGAGATTATTAACTTTTTACATACACACCTCGATCGCTTTCGCGACGATAAGGTGTCAATAGGCAAATGCCTCGACTATGCCTTTGCAAAGGATAGCGGCAAGGGAGGCTTTGTTCTTACTGGACACTACGATGGCCAATTGGTGGGCATTGTGGTAATGAATAAAACGGGAATGCAAGGTTTTATTCCCGAAAACATTTTGGTTTACATTGCTGTTGATGCTAGCCTTAGAGGAAAAGGCATTGGCAAACAGCTGATGGAGGAGGCTATTAATCGTGCCGAAGGTGATGTGAAACTACACGTGGAGTACGATAATCCTGCCAAGAGACTTTACGAGCGCATTGGTTTCACCACAAAGTACGCCGAGATGCGTTACGTTAAAAATAAGTAAACCATGGCAGAACTGGTTGTTAAGTCAGATGATATTATTCAAAATGTTGAGAAGCTAAATAAGTTTCTCGACAAGCATAACGTAACGTGGAGCTTGGTGGTAAAGGTGCTCTCAGGGCATCGTGAGTTTCTCGAGAAGCTACTTTTTCACCCCATTGTGAAAAATCTGCATAGCGTTGGCGATTCTAGAATTTCGGGGCTTCAAATTATTAAGGAGATTAACCCCGAGATTGTTACCATGTACGTTAAGCCTCCTGCAATGGATACCATTGAGGCAATTGTTAGCTATGCCGACATTTCGCTTAACTCATCGTATCGAACTATTGAGGCGCTAAATGCCGAGGCAGGCCGTCAGGGTAAACGCCACCGAGTGATCATTATGATTGAGCTGGGTGAGCTGCGCGAGGGTATCCTGCGCGAAAAGGTAATCGATTTTTACAAACGAGTTTTTGAACTCAAGAATATCGATATTGAGGGTATTGGCACCAACCTTGGCTGTATGTATGGCATTCAGCCTACATACGATAAGCTGCTGCAGATGTCGCTTTACAAGCAGCTAATTGATGCTAAGTTTAATACCAACCTGCCCCTTATCTCTGGTGGTAGCTCCATTACCCTGCCATTGGTGGGTAAATCGGCAATGCCAAAAAATGTTAACCATTTGCGCATTGGCGAAACCCCGTTCCTGGGCACATCTCCGTTCGATGGTACTCAATTTCTCGACCTCTCCACCGATGCTTTTGAGTATCTGGGGAACGTTATCGAGTTGGAGCTTAAGGAGACCAGCCCCGATGGTATTCTAACCGAGGGCAACATTGGTCATACCTCCGAAGATTTCGACTGGGATCATAGCTATCGCGCAATTCTGGACTTTGGTATCCTCGACGTGGATGTGGACGAATTATCCCCAAAGGATCCTGAGATTCGCTTCGCGGGCACTACCTCCGATATGAGCGTATACGACCTAGGCCCTGTTGATAAGAATAAAAAGTGTAGGTACAAGGTGGGCGATAAGGTTAGGTTTTCTCCATCGTATATGGCGGTAGCCAGGCTTATGAACTCAAAGTTTATCGACAAGACAATACTTTAAAAGTATCAGAAAAACTTTTAAGAATGCGCTGTGAAGATGATATATCTTTATGGCGCATTCTTTTCATTAATCCATTTTATAGCCTAAATTTGCCGCAAAAAGCTATGGCTGCTACTATGACGCGTGTTATCTTTCCAAAGTATACCAATCACCATAAAACTTTATTCGGGGGGCAAGCCCTTAAATGGATGGATGAGCTGGCTTTTATTGCCGTTTCGCAGGCATATCAAAAAGATTTTGTGACAGTTAAAGTTGATTCTGTAAAGTTTTTAAAGCCGGTTCACCAAAATGAGGTTGTTGAGTTCACAGCGGCCATTGTATCCAAAGGAAGGGTTAAGGTAGATGTTGATGTGAGTGGCTTTGTAGTTAAAGGTGATGAGAAGGAGAAGGTAATTAGCGGCTTTTTTTGCCTTGCGCCAGTTAGCGAAGATGGTCGCCCAGTAAGGTTGTAATTAAACAGATTTTGCACAGCTATGCACAAAGTGGAGGCCAACGGAATACAAGTAACCTTTGGTAGCAAGGTTATTCTCAACGATATTAACTTTGCTATTGAGCAGGGGCAGAAGGTTTCAATTACGGGTGTATCGGGTAGGGGCAAAACAACCCTCTTACGCATTTTAGCAGGTATTGTGCCTCCCAATATGGGTAGTGTTTCATTTGATGGTGAGCCATTCAATAGGCAAACTGCCAAAAATATCCGCAGCAAAATTGCTTACCTCCCTCAGGGAGTAGAGCTTATGGCAACCAATGGTAAGGAGCTAGCCGACTTACTTTCAATAGATATTTTATCGGCAGTGACAATACTCAAGCAGCTTAAACTCGAGAAGGAAGCTTTGTATCAACCCTTTGCCGATTTGAGCGGAGGGGAAAAGCAACGCCTGTTGATCTCGTTAATCTTAAGCTTGAATAGACCAATTTTGCTTCTCGATGAGCCAACATCGGCTCTCGATCAAACATCAACAGAAGTGCTAATGGAGTTAATTTGGGGTAGGGAAGAGCTAACCGTTATTTCAACCTCGCATAGCGCCCTATGGAACAGCAAATGCCATAAAATTATTGAGCTATGAGCGCAGCACAGGATATTTCATGGGTCAGTTTGGCCTTTAGCCTATTAATATTACTAATTCCATTAGCTGGTTTCTGGTACTACAGGGTGGGATTAACCCGATCAACCCTTATTGCCATAACCCGAATGGTTATTCAACTTTCGGCGGTTGCGCTATACCTCGAGTTTATCTTTGAGCAGAACAATGCCTTCCTCAATTCAGCCTGGGTGCTGATAATGATACTGGTTGGCGTTTTTACAACCCTTAAGCGAAGTGGTCTTAATCATAGGGTGTTGGCTGTTCCGCTAGTAATATCGGGGGTTACCAGCATAGTAATTGTTGATGCATTCTTTCTGGGGTTTGTTATCAAGCTGCCCTACGTATTCGAATCGCAGTACTTTATCCCCATCTCGGGAATGATACTTGGCAATGCAATGAATCATAATATTGTGGGGCTAAATGCATACTTCGAGGGGCTGGTTAAAAACCAAAACTTATATTACTTCTTGCTTATCAACGGGAAAGGCAAGAAGGCTGCCATAAATCCATTCATTGTGCAAGCCATTCGCAAAGCCCTTAACCCAATGATAGCCAATACATCGGTAATGGGGCTTATATCGCTTCCGGGGATGATGACGGGCCAGATACTCGGGGGGAATTCGCCTGCTACTGCCATTCGATACCAAATAATGATAATGCTGGCAATATTTGCAGGCTGTAGCATCAACCTAATGCTAAGCATAATGTTGGGTAACAAGTCTGCTTTTGATAGGATGGATAGGATAGCTCCGGGAGTGCTGAGGACTAAAGTTGACTAAGCGAGTAAACGTTTTTCAATAGAAGATACAGGTTTTTAATGGCTTACTTATTTTTGTAAGTCCGCTGATATTCTGCTTAGTTAGTTTGCTTTCGTTGTTTTTTTATGAAATAGAAATGAACTTAATCTCCATAGTAAATCAAATTCCATAACTTTATTGCAAAATATTTGTTATGAATACTGATATGAAAACTGGTCTAAATTTTACCTCAACTCTTGTAGTTGGTATGGAGAATTCGGCAATTCATTACAAGTCGGGAGCGTTAGCTGTGTTTGCAACGCCAGCCATGATAGCCCTTATGGAAAATGCCGCAATGAATGCTGTTTTGCCTCATCTGCCACAGGGGCAAACTACCGTTGGTGTAAAGGTTGATATTAAGCACATAAAAGCAACTCCCATTGGAATGAAAGTTGAGAGCAAAGCTGTATTAACCCAAATTGAGGGTAATAAATTGGTTTTTGAGGTAAAGGCATATGACGAGGAGGGTGAGATAGGTTCTGGTATTCACACCCGATACATAGTGGATACCATGGGGTTTATGGACAAGGTTTTAGAGGCTAAGTAGCAGCAATTGAAAAATTATGGTTAATCGACTTTTTTTAGTATCAATACTCTCGGTAATGTTTTTAGCTGTTGGGTGTAACAATAGTTCTGAGCACACTGATAAAACATCTAAGGATATCTACTTAAGCTATCGCGACAAGGGCGTGGGCAAAACCTTTTCCGTTCCACCCAGTATGGTCTCCATTTTTCTCGATGAATCAAAAGCAGGGAATGCTGAGCTAAAACTGCTGCTTGAGGATATTAAACACCTAAACTTCCTAATTATCCCCAGCGCCTCAAGCAGCGATGATGAGAACCATTTCACAGATATTAACGAAAGGCTCGATAACATTCAATTTCAGGATTTAGCCTCGATAAATAATGGCAATGAGCTTGTAATTGTAAAAATTCTACCAACCGACTCGGTGAATGTTAGCGAAATGATAGTTATGGTCTCGAATGCGCAAAGCATATTCTGCGTTAGCTTTCAGGGCGATATTAGCCTCGATAAGATTGCTAAACTTACAAGGCCAGAAAATCTTGAGGTAGTAACCAACCTCAATCGTTTTAACCGCTAGTACAATTGCTCCAAATGGCAAGTGTTGCAATTATCACTTTACATAGTGGGTAATTAATAAAATATTTCAAAAAATGTTAATACCTTTAGCATGTCTTACATCTTAAGGTTATGCTTTACGATTTTTGGAATAACATATTCTTATCCAACCTTCCACTCATCATACTGCTGATATACCTGTTTACCATTATTTCTACAGCAGTAATGGTAATACATGAAAAACGCGACCCTGCCAAAACCAGCATATGGGTGCTTATCCTAATACTTCTACCAATTGTTGGGCTAATTTTTTACATCTTTTTCGGGCAGAATCATAGAAAGGAGAAGATCTTTAACCGAAAAGGGATTAAAGACCTCCAGCAAATAGAGCTACTTAGCCAAACCCAACTGGTTGACATTCACACCGAAAAGTTTTTTGATATTCCTAGCGTTGCCGATAACCTTGGCATTATTACCCTGTTGCTAAACAACAGCAAAGCATTGCTCACCCAGTACAACCATGTTGAGATCTTTCAAACGGGTCGCAAAACGTTTAAATCAATACTCGACAACATCGACAGGGCAGAGAAATCGATACACCTTGAGTTCTACATTATTGCCGATGATGAGATAGGCAATACGATTAAAGAAAAACTAATTGCTAAGGCTAAGCTTGGGGTTAAGGTAAGGCTCATATACGACGATGTGGGTAGTTGGCATCTTCCTAAAAACTTTATAAAAGAGTTAACCTCTGCAGGTGTAGAGGTATATCCATTCATGGAGGTGAAGTTCCCCTTGCTAACTAGCAAGGTAAACTATAGAAACCATCGAAAAATTATTGTGATTGATGGCGAAGTAGCTTTTATGGGAGGGATGAATATTGCCGACAGGTACCTGAAAGGCGATGAGTTTTTAGGTACATGGTACGATACCGTGCTAAGGATAGAGGGTGATGCGGTAAGCATGCTCCAAATAATTTTTTTAGTCGATTGGTATTTTGTTAGCAATAAACTTGAGTTTAGTAAGGATGAGTGCTTTGCAGAGCATAATGTTACTAGCCAGCACTCGCTTCAGATAACTGCTAGTGGCCCCGATTCCGATTGGGCATCCATAATGCAAGCATTTTTTGCCGCCATAACAAGGGCTCGTAAGCATATTTACATCTCAACACCTTATTTTATCCCTAACGAAAGTATTCTAACGGCTCTTAAAACTGCCGCGTTAAGCGGAGTCGATGTGCGTATTGTCCTCCCTGGCAAGTCCGACTCTACCGTGGTGTACTGGAGCTCCATGTCGTACGTTTCCGAGCTGCTTGATGCGGGCATAAAGGTGTACTTATTCCAAAATGGGTTTAACCACTCCAAAATTCTGATGATTGATGGTAACTTTGCCTCTGTTGGCTCGGCCAATATGGACATTAGGAGCTTTGAGGATAACTTTGAGCTGCTGACGATGATATACGATCAGGAATTAACACAGCGACTAGAGAAACAGTTTCACAAGGATTTGCGTAGAAGCAAGCAGGTAAATCCCAAGAAGTGGGCTCAACGGTCAGCTAAACAAAATTTTAAGGAGTCATTAGCACGAATGTTTAGCCCATTATTCTAATACTAGAGCTGTTTTGGGCACGATGTTTGGTAGGTCTCATAAGTGTTCAACAGTAAATAACTTAGGTTTCCATATTGTTTAATTTAATAGTCAAATTATGAAACGATTATCACTACTATTTATCGCAGCATTTATGATTGTAGGTGTTGCCAACGCTCAGTTCATTCGCTTTGGGGTTAAGGGTGGTCTTAACTCATCAACCATGAAAATTGACAAAACCACGCTGGATGATGTTAGCACGGTAGACGGTGCCAAAACCTTTTTACTTGAGCAAGGCGATTCTGAATTCGGGCTTCATTTCGGCCTTTTTAGTCGTATTCAGCTTATGGGTGTTTTTATCCAGCCAGAGGTGCTATTTACACAGGCTAAGGGAAATTTCGTTATTACCGACCAGGAAAATGCGCAAAGCGCTTACAATGCAATAGTTGAGCAAAAGTTTAATAGGCTAGATATTCCAGTAATGGCAGGTTATAAGTTTGGCCCAGCCAAGGTTTTTTTGGGACCCGTTGCCACCTTTACCCTTAGCGAGAAGGACGGTTTGAGAGACCAGATGGCCGATTTTGTTGGAGAGAACTCTACCGTTGACAACTCCATAAAGAATGCTGTTTTTGGCTATCAGGTTGGTGTTGGCCTCGATATTTTTAAGTTTGCCACGTTTGATATTAAGTACGAGGGCAATTTGAGTAAACTCGGCGATGAGCTAACAATAGGGACCAGGAACTTTAGCTTAGACCAGCGTAACCCCCAGTGGATATTTAGCTTGGGAATATTCTTCTAGACCAAATAGGTTACCAAAGGGTTGATTAAACTATCAACCCTTTTTTTGTGTCTTATGGTTATCATCATACAGTTAAGATTTATGTTGAACCTTTGTTATAATTTAATTTTTTTTATCTTTGATAAAAGCTAACTGTTTTAAGACAAAAGAATTGCTGTTGAGCTAAAATGTACAGGACAAGCCATATAGGATGCTTTATCACCTACCAAAACCAAGGAGAGGTGTTTTTGCCTAGTGCTACATATGCACCTAATCGCCTGTCGTCTATGTCAATATTCTTGCTTGCAACTCCCTCGAGTAGTACCATTTATCTTCTGATGATTGCCATATTAATAATAGCACTAGCTGTTGCTGTTGTGTTACTGTTTTTGAATATTAGAAGGAGTAGGCAGCTAACGGCAGAGCTGCAGCAGCTTGATAAGGGAAAGGATTTTCTTGTTGATCAAATACAGCAGCTTAAAAAGGATCTTGAGAGCAGCCAGGCCGAATACAATCATCTGTTTAAGGTGAATGCAATGAACCTAGTGGAGCTCGAGAAAGCCAAAAAAGATATAGTAGAGGCGAAGAGAATAGCTGAAGAGGCCGATATGCTAAAGTCTAACTTTTTGGCGAATATGAGCCATGAGATCAGAACACCCATGAATGGTATCCTTGGCTTTGCCCAACTACTTAAAGATGATGAGCTTGATGGGGAGATGCAGCACAGATATCTCGATATTGTATGCCACAACGGCGCAATGCTGGTAAACCTTATCGACGACATAATGGATATATCGAAGATTGAGGCTGGTCAGCTTGCCTTTAACAAGTCCGATGTTAATATCGATGATTTATTCTTCGATTTATACACCTTTTTCAACGAGGCCAAGTTTAAGCAGGAGAAGGAACACCTCACATTGCGCCTGCTAAACCTTAACGACGATGAGAATAACCTCCTTTTTACCGATGAGCAACGACTACGTCAGGTGCTGTCCAATTTAATTGGTAATGCCATTAAATTTACCGACAAAGGAGCCGTTGAGTTTGGATACGTTAATAACAAGGAGAAGAAACATATCGAGTTTTTCGTTCGCGACACAGGGATTGGTATTCCCAAGGAGAAGGTTGACATCATCTTTGAGCGTTTCAGGCAGATTGAGGAGGGGTCAACTCGAAAGTATGGCGGCACAGGCATTGGACTTTTTATAAGCAAGCATATTGTTGACTTGCTTGGGGGCGATATCTGGGTAGAGTCGGAGACAGGCAAGGGGTCAACCTTCTATTTTACTCTGCCTTACGCTACTGTTTACGAGCGCGAGAATGCTGTGAAGGTGTTTACTCCAGCCGATAAAAACTACAATTGGGAAGGCAAAACCATTATGATTGCCGAGGATGCCGAAACGAACTACAAGTTCCTTAGGGCTATGCTGGAGAAAACTAAAGCCCATATTATTTGGGCACGCAACGGCGAAGAGGTTGTATCGTATTGCCATAATAATTCCAATGTTGATATGATTTTAATGGATATCCAAATGCCCGTGATGGATGGCTACGAAGCAACATCAATTATTAAAAGGCAAAACCCCTCCATTAAAATTATTGCTCAAACAGCTTACGCGATGCCAAACGATAATATTAAGTGCATAGAAGCTGGTTGTAACGATTACATATCGAAGCCCATAAACACTCAGCTCCTTCTCGAAAAAATTGATATTCAGCTACAGAATAGCAAACTCAATGTTCACTAACAGCTTGCCTTATCCTTAACAATTTGGTTAGTAAGGGTTCCATTACGTTTAATTGAAGCATACTTTTGCCATCAGAAATCGCTTCGCTCGGATTGGGGTGAGTCTCAATGAAAATACCATCGGTACCAACAGCAATGGCTGCTTTTCCCATTGTCTCAATAAGCTGGGGATCTCCTCCCGTTACGCCACTCGATTGATTGGGCTTTTGGAGTGAGTGGGTAAGATCTACAACCACTGGGTAACCAAACGATCTCATAGTTGGAATTCCTCTAAAATCAACTACCAAATCGTTATAGCCAAAAGTGGTTCCTCTTTCGGTTATTATTACATTTGTATTCCCTGTTTCTATAACCTTTTGAATTACGTGCCGCATTGTTTCTGGCGACACAAACTGCCCCTTCTTAATATTAACGGGTAATCCTGTATCGCCGGCAGCCAGAAGCAGGTCTGTCTGTCGGCATAAGAAAGCTGGTATCTGTAAAATATCAACATGTTGTCTAGCCCTTTCTGCTTCGTGTGGAGTGTGTATGTCTGTCATTATGGGCACGTTGTAATCCTGTCCAATTCTGGCAAGAATTTCGAGAGCAAGCTCATCTCCAATTCCAGCAAAAGAATCGAACCTTGTTCGATTCGCTTTACGGTACGAGGCTTTAAAGATCATTGGAATAGAGTGTTTACAACATACTTCCTTTAGCTCTCCTGCAATTCGACGAGTCGTATCTTCGCTCTCAACCACACAGGGACCCGCCATTAGAAAGAAGGTATCTGAAGTTGTGTTATATACTTCTTGGCGTGATAATGAGCTCACATTAAGAATTTTAGAATATGATACTTGTGCAAACTATTTATACTTATCGCCCCATTGGTGCTTTAGCCTTAAGGCTATTTCTTTCTCTTTAGCATTATCCTGAGGGGTGTAAATTGTTCTACCTGAGATCTCATCGGGCAGAAATTCCTGGTCAATAAAGTTTCCATCGTAGCTATGGGCGTACTTGTAATTGTTGCCGTAACCTAACTCTTTCATGAGCTTGGTAGGCGCATTCCTTATGTGAAGAGGCACTGAAAGGTCGCCAGTTTCTTTCACTATGGTTTGGGCATCGTTTATTGCCATGTAGGCCGAGTTGCTCTTAGGGCTTGTGGCCAGGTATATAGCCGTTTCGGAAAGGATAATTCTCGACTCGGGCCACCCCACCATCGATACGGCTTGGAAACAGCTGGTGGCCAGGAGCAGAGCATTTGGATTTGCCAAACCAATGTCTTCCGACGCCAGTATCAACAACCGCCGGGCAATGAATTTTGGATCCTCACCGCCCTCAATCATTCTGGCAAGCCAGTATACAGCAGCATTGGGATCACTCCCTCTAATTGACTTAATGAAGGCTGATATTATATCGTAGTGCTGCTCTCCGCTTTTATCGTACCGTGCAATATTCTCCTGTAGCTTTTCGGTGACAATTGTATTGTTTATCTGCTTCTCATCGGTTTCCTGTGAGCCAATTACTATCTCTAGGATATTAAGCAGCTTACGAGCATCGCCACCTGAATACCGAAAAAGCGCTTCGGTTTCTTCAACCTTTACTTCAAGCTGCTTGTACTCAAAGTCCAACGTAAGTGCCCGGTTGAGCAGTAGCTCCAAGTCGGTTTTTTCCAACGATTTAAGGACGTAAACTTGGCATCGTGAGAGTAGAGGGGCAATAACCTCAAAGGAGGGATTCTCGGTTGTGGCACCAATTAGTGTAACAACACCCTCCTCAACAGCTCCAAGTAGCGAGTCCTGTTGCGATTTGCTAAACCTGTGGATTTCATCTATAAACAGGATAGGCGAGGGGTGATTAAAAAATCGCTGAGAGCGGGCTTTTTCTATCACTTCTCTCACATCTTTTACACCAGAGTTTACCGCGCTCAGGGTATGGAAAGGCCTGTTAAGCTCGTTGGCTAGAATTTTGGCAAGCGTAGTTTTACCAACACCTGGAGGCCCCCATAGAATAAATGATGAGATATTGCCCGATTCTATCATCCGTCGGATAATATTTCCCTTACCAACCAAATGCGATTGCCCTATATATTCATCTAACGTTTTGGGTCTTAAGCGTTCTGCTAATGGTATGTTACTCATGATGTTTTGTTTGTGCAAATTTATGAATGTTTGCGGCTTAATTTCGTCATATTGTAAAACTAATTTGAAGTAAAGCCTTATTTAATCCATAAATTAAAGTATATTACTAAACTAAAGTTGCATAGTTTTTGTTTTTAACTATTGTTAACAATTGCAAGTCTAACCAAACCTGAACAGATATGAAAACAAGACCATTTAAAAAGCTTGTGGTTACCCTAGCCTTAACCCTCGGTTTACTGCAAGTATCTATTGCTCAAGATCAGATTGCACAAATCCTGAAGGGAGGATTGGATGATGCCGAGAAGCTGGGAACCGCTTACCTCGAACCTTTTGGCAATATGTTTGGAACTGCACTCAACGGAGGGTGGTACCAGGCAGCTCGTCCCCACAAAGTGCTAGGTTTTAATCTTACTTTAACAACCAGTGCTGCTGTTGCACCAGTTAGTGCTAGAACTTTTGACGTTTCGGCACTTGGTCTGCAAACTCTGCAGCTAAAAAATCCACAGAATAACCTAGCACCTACCATTGCAGGTGAAGCTACTGCAGGCCCAACTGTAATGTTTGAGGTTGAGGGTGAAGATATTGAGTTTGATTTACCTCAAGGCGCAGGACTCCCTCTCATGCCAATACCCTTTGTACAGGCAGGAGTAGGGCTACCATTTAGTACAGAGGTGACGGTTAGGTTCCTACCTCCAGTAGATTTGGGTAAGTACGGTAGGGTTAACCTTTGGGGGATAGGTGCTAAAAATCAATTTAAAGATTTTATACCTGGCCTCAAGCATGTACCCATTGATCTTTCGTTAATGGTGGGCTATACAAACTTCAATTACGAGTACGATATTAGTTACGTTCCTCAGGAAATGCCCACTGGCTATACTCAAGCCGATTTTGCTGATCAGAAGATGTTCCTTAGGGCATCGGGTTTTACGGGTCGTATCCTTGTTGGTAAAACCATCCCATTTATCTCTGTTTATGCTGGCTTAGGCTATAGCCATGCGGTTACAAGCTTAGGTCTAGAGGGGAACTATGCTATAGGCGTAGCTCCATTTAGTGCATCGGATGTATACACAGATCCACTATTGCTCGATTTCCCAAAAAACTCATTTAGTGCTAATGTAGGCGCTCGCATACGGTTAGGGGTTATTTCAATACATGCCGATTACACCATTGGTGAATATGCTTTGTACTCTGGTGGTATTGGTATAAGCTTTAGGTAGTAATTAGTTTATTCTAAACAAAGAAAAGGGGCTTTGCCCCTTTTCTTTATGTCATAAAGTATTATTTAGCAGTTTATTACTTTATTTTATCTTCAGCGATAAAATCAGTAATGTTGTGGGCAATTTTCAAGATTTTCACCACCTTACGGTTTTCGTCATAAATAGGAGAGTAGGTTTCAATAAAGGTGTAAATCTTATCGCCAAGCTGTAGCTGGCTCGTTTCCTTCTTTATTATTCCGTTATTTAAATCTGTCCAGAATTGGTTGTATTTCTTCAGCTGGTCTTCATCCAGCAGCAGATTATCGGAATGATGTGTGCCAACAAGTTGATCCGATGTTTGGTTTGTTAGCCTTAAGTACTCATCGTTTACGCTAATAACCACGCCTTTTGTGTCGTACTCTATTACAAAGCTCGATACATTTAGCGCATTGATTAGGCTATCGGTCTCAGCGCTCTTTCTGGCCGATTCTTCCTGGGTTGCTTGCAATTCCTCCATATTCTGTCGCATCTCTTCCTCCTGCGAGGCCAACTCCTCCGATTTTATTCGGGACTCTTCAAGCAGCTTGATCGTTTTAAGGTTGATTTTAACGGTTGAAATGGTAGCCGCAATGCTTTCGCCAACCTTTTCAACAAAGCTTATAATGTGCCTATCGAAAACCTCCAAGCTGGCAAGCTCAATTACTCCATAAACCATTTCGTTAATTTTCAGAGGCACAATTAGTAGGCAGGTTGGATTATCGTAGCCGAGTCCCGAGGCAATTTTTATGTAATCGCTGGGTAGCTCGGTCATGAATATGGTTTCTTTTTCTTGTGCACATCGTCCAATCAATCCCTCTCCAATTTCAATGCGTTGCTCATCAAACTTTCTTCGTTCGTAGGCGTATGATGCAACTAGATTGAAATGTGGGTCTTTAGCGTTGTCGTCGTTGTAAAGGAATAGCCCCCCCAGATTAGCCCCTACATATTTCACGAGGCTGCTAATGATCTGGAACGAGAACTCCTCCATATTATCGTTGTTTTGTCTGAGGATCTCAGCAAAATGAGCCATCCCCTTTGTTGCCCAGTTAATTTTTTCGTCCTCAACCTTTCGTATATCTTCCTGCTCTTTGGCCTGGATGAGGCTTTTTCTCATACCCAGCAGCGAGTCGCCAAGTACGTCGCCATCGCTAAGCTTCGTATAGGTTTCGTTTAGGTTTCCCTTGCCAATTTCACGAGCAAAGTGAGCGGTTTTCGACAATCCATCAATCAATGTATTTATCGAAATGCTTATATCTTCAATCTCATCACCAGTTTTTAAACTAATCTTCTTCTGTTCGTCAATCTTTCCCATTGCTAGCTCACCTAGCACATCTTTGGCATTTACAAGTGGCCGTGTAATGTTGTATGCTAATAACCAAACAATTAAGCCTAGAACAATGATTCCAATAAAGCTTAGCCATAGCGAATTTTGTGTTATGCTAGAAGCCTCCTTTAGCAAGGTGCTAACAGGAACTACAATTCCAAACGACCAGGGAGTGCTTGACTGCCCAATGGGAATAGCTGCAAAGGTTGCGTAGTACTCCTCGCCACTCAGAGAGTCAACCATGCTAAACGAAAAGTTATTTCCTTTCAAAACATTGCTTAGCACGTTGTTATGTGTATTGATCTCACTAAAATGTTTAGCAAATGACTCGCCCAGTAGATCCTCGTTGGGGTGGCCTACAATGGTGCCATTATTGGAAAGCATAATGGAATAACTCCCCTCAAAGGGGTGAATTGAGGTAGTAATATTCTGGTAGCTATTCAATACGATATCCATACCAAAAAGGCCTCGGAATTCTCCGTCTTCCATAAGTGGAACAGCTGTGCTTGCTTCAAGGAGTTGTTCGCTATCGTCGGTGTAGCTAAACCAGTAGGGGTCAATCATAGTTTCTTGCTTCGATAGCTTGATGTTGTGGTAACCACTACCTATATCGTCGCCTTCGAGGTTTAAAATTGCCTCCTGGTACTTCAGTACACCATTCTCTCGATAGTAGGTAAATCGATGGCGTCCATATGGCTTAGTGTAATTGCTGTCTAAGGCATTCAACTCCCAACTACCCCAAACCGATAAAATATCAGGGTTTTTATAGGCAATTCCATAAATCATCTCTTTGAAGTAGGCTATGAGATCATCTTTTGGAAATTCCCTAAAATTATGCATTGAGTGAGCCATAGCCCTAGAGATGTCCATATCGTGGTTAAGGTGGGTGCGAACCAGATTTGCACTTTCCTTAGCACTTAAATCTGCCTTTTCAAACGATTCTCTTAGAGAAATGTCCTGAAGTTTAAAAATAAGATAACCAACGGATAGTGCAAATGTAATTGAAGTGACAAGTAAAACGGAAAGCATTAGCTTGTTGCGAATCTTCATTCGAATTTTCATAACCACGGTTTTTATTAGATGGTTCCCTAAATACGTGCTTTAGCATTGTGAAAATACAGCAATATTTCCATTATCGCAAAATATAATTGATGAAGAATTACTGTGCATTAAACTGTTGCTGCAGAATAGTGTCTCAAAGGGTATAGATGCTGAACATATGGTTTCAAACACTAAACTCTTTATAATATGATTTATAGTAGGTTAAGATTATTGTTATTAGCTTCCTTCCTGGTAGTTTTCGCTCCTTTACAATCAATTTCTCAAGTTGACCAGTATGCCGATTTTCAGCTAATCAGAGATCAGGCATTTTCAAAATCGGAGCTTCGTGAAATGGCCATTGAACTTACCGATGGGATAGGCCCTCGCCTGAGTGGAACTCAAGGTTTTCTGAACTCGGTGGTATGGGCAAAAAATCGTTTGCAATTTATGGGCGTTGAGAATGCAAGGGTTGAGACCTGGGGCGAGTTTGGAAATGGTTGGGAGATGGAGAAATTTTACATAGCACAAACCAAACCGTACTACCAACCTCTTGTTGCAGTTCCACAGGCTTGGACTGGCAGTACAAACGGGCTTGTTAAAGCCGAGGTGGTTATGGTTAATGCCAGTTCTGCCCAAGAATTGGAGCAGTACAAGGGAAAATTACACGGCAAGGTGGTTATTACGCCCTACGAAAAAGATCTTGAGGTTTCGTTCGAGCCATTGGCCTCAAGATTTACTGATGAAGATTTGGCAAAACAGAATGAGATATCGCAAATTAGACCCGATATGGATCCATTTATTCGCGATAGGCAAAGGGCCTCCCGGCAACGAGGGCTTAGTGCTAACGATTTGGTTGAGTTTTGCCAATCGGAAGGTGCCATTGCACTAATCAGTAATTCTGGCTCGTACGGGGTTGTTCGCAGTGGGGGTGCCCGTAACGGAAGGAATCTAACCGAATTGGGGCTACCCGTAATTGATATGACCCACGAGCATTATGGCAGAATGGTAAGGCTTATCGACCGGGAAGCACCTGTTGAGTTGGAACTCGATATCCAAAACAGGCTGGTAACCGACGACAAAATGGGCTATAATGTGATTGGTGAGATTAAAGGAACAAACAGGAAGTTAAAGGATGAGGTTGTTATGATTGGCGCCCATATCGATTCATGGCATGCCGGAACTGGAGCAAATGACAACGGGTCTGGTGTAATTGTAATGATGGAGGTGATGCGAATACTCAAGCAATCAGGGGTTAAACTCGACAGAACCGTTCGTATTGCCCTTTGGGGTGCGGAGGAGCAGGGGTTGCATGGCTCGCGCAACTGGGTAAAGGCCAATATTTATGACTCCGAAACAGAAACCAAAGGGCCTGAGTACGATAAGCTATCTGCATACTATAATTTTGACTATGGAACGGGCTGGGTACGAGGAATTTTCCTACAGGATAACCTTGCCTTAAAACCAATTTTTGAGGAGTTTCTCAAGCCTGTTCACGATTTGGGAGCAAAAGCCATATCAACACGTAACCCCGGTAGTTCCGATCATATGGCATTTAATAGATTGGGCATACCTGGCTTTGCTCTTATTCAAGACAGAATAGATTACGGTAGGGGTTACCATACCAATATGGACACCTTCGATAGAATTCAATTAGCCGACTTAAAGCAGGCAGCTGTGGTTGTGGCCACGCTGGTTTACCAAACGGCTAACCATCCCGAAAAGTTACCGCGTAAGAAGCTGTAGACTATTCACCCCACAATGAATAAGGGGATGATTGTGATGTCATCCCCTTTGTTTTTATGCTTTACGCTTCTTGTATGGTAGGTTACCTTTTTTCCCTGATTCAAATCTTTTTGCAGGGGGCTTTTTGTACCAAAAAAAGTTTTCTCGTTGCTTAAGTTTACCTTCCTTACTTCGTTCAACAAACACAGGTTTACCTGAGTAGGGATCAACTCCAGTATAAAAGATTGTTGACGCTAATGTCATTGGGGTTGGGGTGAAGTCTTGCACCTGCTCTGGATGAATACGCATCTTCTCCATTCTTTTGGCCAAGCTATTCATATGCTCTAGCGTACACCCAGGATGACTCGAAATGAAGTAAGGGATAAGTTGCTGATTTAGTGAATTCTTGCGATTTATGTTGTCGAATTTTACTTTAAGCTCCTCAAAGAGTTTAAAGGGTGGTTTACGCATGTACTTTAGTACGTTGTCCTCGGTGTGCTCGGGTGCAACCTTTAGCCTGCCCGACACGTGGTATTGCACCACATCATCAAAATACTGTCTATTCACCGCGTTGCTCCAGTCGGCAAAAAGGTCGTACCTAATACCACTACCAATAAATGCTTTTTTTACCTTAGGATTACTCCTTACCTTTTGGTACAGCTTAAGGAGTGGTTCATGGTTCGTATCCAGATTGTTACAAATCGACGGGTAAATGCACGAGGGCTTCTTACACCTTGCGCATATACTAAGGTTTTTGCCCTGCATTCGGTACATATTGGCCGATGGCCCACCTAGGTCACTGAGGTAACCTTTGAACTCTGGATCTTGCGTAATTCTATCAACCTCCTTTAGAATTGACTCCTCCGAACGACTTGATACGAACTTTCCCTGATGCGCCGATATGGTGCAAAAGCTACAACCACCAAAACAACCACGGTGAATATTTACCGAGAATTTTATCATCTCCCAGGCGGGTATCATTTTTCCTTTGTACCTGTGGTGTGGTGCTCTTACATAGGGTAAGTTCCACCATGCATCCATCTCTTTTGAGGTGGCTATGGGGTAGGGCGAATTTACTACTATGCTACTGCCGTCAATCGGTTCAATCAACTTGCACGGAGCCATTTTATTCGACTCCTCCTCAATAATTTTAAAGTTTTCTCCAAGCTTGGAGGGATTCTTTAAGCAATCGTTGTAGCTGTGTAGTATAATGGTTTCACTATTAGCACTATAGGTTTCGTTAGAAATAAATGCAGTTTGTGGTAAATTGGTGATGCTGCTAATCTTTTCGCCATTTTCAACCCTACGGGCAAGCTCCACAATGGGTCTTTCGCCCATTCCATAAATCAGCATATCTGCTTTGCTTTCGAACAGGATGCTGGGCAGAAGCTTGTCGGCCCAGTAATCGTAGTACGTTAGTCGGCGCAACGAAGCCTCAACACCACCAATAACCAATGGGATATCAGGGAATAACTTCTTTATAATCTGTGAGTAAACTTTAACAGCGTAGTCGGGTCGAAATCCCGATTGCCCACCTGCAGTAAAGGCATCATCGCTTCTCAGTCGTTTATTCGCCGTGTAATGGTTCACCATCGAGTCCATATTGCCCGATGTTGCGGCAAAGAAAAGCCGAGGCTCGCCGAGCTTACGAAAATCACGTAAATCATCGCGCCAGTTGGGCTGTGGCACAATGGCCACTTTGTAGCCAGCATTTTCCAAAACCCGCCCAACCACAGCTGCCCCAAAGGAGGGGTGATCGATGTAGGCATCGCCTGTAAACAGAATTACATCTGCCTGAGACCACCCCAAGGCATCCATCTCTTTTTTTGACGTGGGTAGGAAACTACCTGTACTTTGTTTATTCATCATATTTGTTTTGAATGATGGATTGCCAAATTATTATTCTACTAATCTTTTCGGGTAAGTATGGAACTATCTCCATAGCTAAGGAATCTGAAGCCGTTCTCCAGGGCATACTGATATACCCTTTTCCAATCGTCGCCAATAAAGGCAGCTACAAGAAGCAGCAGGGTGCTACGCGGTTGATGAAAGTTGGTCACCAGTCGTTTTGCCACCTTAAACGGGTACCCAGGTACAATTAGCATCTGGGTACTTGCACTTAGATATCCCTGTTTTTGCTCGAGAATACGTTCTTTAAGAGCCTTTAGCGCTTCGTTTAGGGTATACCTTTGACTTAGGGTGTATGGATCCCATTGGTCAACCTTGTAGACATTATCCTCGAGGTTATTCTCAAATACCTTTACACCAAGCCAGTACATGCTCTCAATTGTGCGTAAAGATGTTGTACCAACCGCAATTACATCGCCCTTCCTTTGCAAAATGCTATCTACTATATCAATAGTAATGTAGATACGCTCGGTATGCATTTCATGCTCCTCAATGGTTGGGCTTTTCACAGGCTTAAAAGTACCTGCACCAACGTGGAGCGTGGTTTCAGCAAGTTGCACCCCTTTTTGCTTAAGCATTGACAGTACGCTATCAGTAAAATGGAGTCCTGCGGTAGGAGCGGCCACTGAGCCTTCGGGTTTGGCGTAAACCGTTTGGTATCGCATCTTATCGTCGGCCTCGGGGCTGCGGTTTAAGTATGGTGGAATAGGAACCTCTCCGGCGTGCTCAACTATCTGAGCAAAGGTTACTTCTTGTTCATCCCAGCAGAACTCAACCAAAGCGCCATCATCTGTTCTTTCAACCATTCGGGCGCTTAGGCTAATACCCAAATCATGAATTACTAACCTAAGCACTTCACCCTTCCAGCGCTTGATATTACCCACAATACAGTTCCATCGGCATGTGTGAGTTTGCATAAACGACAGCTGGTAGTCGTTTGGGTTTACAGGATTCAACAAAAATATTTCGATACTTGCGCCCGTTTCCTTTGTAAACCTAAGCCTTGCCTGAACAACCTTGGTGTTATTAAAAACCATCAGGTCATCAGCTGAAATTTCATCTAAAATTGAAGTAAAGGTTGAATTGTATATCTCTTTACCTTTATATACTAATAGTTTAGATGAATCGCGTTGACTAAGAGGGAACTTAGCAATCCTATTTTCATCTAGCCCATATTCGTATTCCGATATTGCTATATGCTTATATGAAGCGTCCAAACTAATTCTACTTTAAAATGATTAACTTTGCGGGCAAAAGTAATACAATTTAATTGATTTAAGATGAAGTGTAAAGTTGGCGATAAGGTGAGATTCCTTAACGATGTGGGAGGTGGAAAGGTTACTCGTATTGTGAAGAACACAGTGTACGTGCTCGATGCGAATGGCTTTGAAGTTCCTGCGTTAATAAATGATATTATAGTTGTTAACCAGTCTACGGAATCGAGATATTCCGGAGATTCTAGCAGCAGTGATACAGGTCTGACGACAAATCATAGTCAAGGCGGAACAATTAAGGAGTCTGAAATCCAACCAAATTTGGACTATGAGGATTTGGCCTCGATTGATTTTTTAGATGATGATAAGGATGCTGTGGGCGATATGCTGGGATTACACCTCGCATTTGTACCTGCTGATCAGGCAAAAGTAGTTGATTCGCCTCAGGAACTTTACATTATCAACGATAGCCCATACAGAGCCTTCTACAGCATTTCGCGTTGGGAGGGAAGTGTAGTAAAACCGCTAAGGGCCGGATTCCTTTATCCCGACTCAAAGGAGTTGGTGAAGGAGTTTGACAGGGAGAGTCTAAATGCTGATATCACCCTAAACATTCAGTGTATATTCTTTAAAAACATTGATTTTTCTCCACAACAACCAGAGTACTACGATTTACGCATTAATCCAACCAAGTTTTTCCGGGCAGGTAGCTTTGCCGACAATGATTTTTTTGAGGAGAGAGCAATCATATACTCGATAGCCGATTCGCAAAAGGAAGAATTACTAAAAACATTGACTGATAGTAATATATACAATGTTATTAAACAAAAAGATTTAAAACATCAAGAATCTACGAGTAAAAGAGTAGAGCATGATGTGGAGGAGATTGACCTGCATATCCAGGAGCTGGTTGACAATCCGAATGATTTTACAGCCGGGCAAATTATTGAAATGCAGCTAGCAAGGTTTAAGGTTGCACTTGAGGGTGGCCTCAAATCGAAGGCAACAAAAATGGTTTTTATACATGGTGTGGGTAATGGTAAACTTAAGCTTGAATTGCGTAAGGAGTTAGATAAAAACTATCCAAAGCTCCGCTATCAGGATGCTTCATTCAAGGAGTATGGATACGGTGCTACCATTGTTTTCTTTAAGGCTATTAAGTAGTAAGCCTAAACATATTTTCGATTAATCGTCCTTTAAATAGTCAGCAGATCGTTCTACCGCGTCACCTTGGTGATGAGGAAAGTCCGGGCACCGCAGAGCGCCATTCTTCCTAACGGGAAGATACCCGTGAGGGTATAGTAGCGTAACAGAAAATAACCGTCTCGTTAGTTGCTAACGCGATAAGGGTGAAAAGGTGGGGTAAGAGCCTACCGGTTCCTTTGGCGACAAAGGAAGCCGTACGCCTAATGGGGTGCAAGACCATGTACATCGTAATTGCTAGGGCAACCTAGCTACAGGGCTGCTCGCTCTGATCTCTTTGGAGAGTTGCGAGGGGTAGGTCGCATGAGCAGTGTGGCGACACACTGCCTAGATAAATGGTAGATTGGCTAGCTTTGCTAGTTACACAGAACCCGGCTTACAGATCTGCTGACTTTTACAACTACAATTTCCTTTCAGATACCGTATTAATTATGTTAACTAGCCTAAAGGTGCCTTTGGGCTAGTTTTGATTTACACCATCCGTATTAAGTTACAACCGTAAACTCGCATTCAGACACCATTACACAGAGTACACATAAGTAAACAATGTTATGTGAAATTACCCACAGGCTAAAGGTACAAATGTGAACACAACACGACTAGAGCCAGCAATTAGTGACATACTATTATATGACACATCAAATACTATAATTTAATACGTTTTAATAACTGTATATCAGTGTTATACGATATTTAAATACACATATTATTTAACTATACTCGAGCATTTACGTACTATTTTTAACCTTTAAGCGTTTTGGTTATGTTTATAATTCATATATCCAGTAATATAGGGGGATTACCTAACTGGTAAATTTAAATGTGTTTTTTATTTGTGTGGCAATATGGATAATTCATCGCCCTAGACCTTGTAATTACAGGGCTTTTAATTACAGTACAGTAATCGAATGGGTTTTTGTTGAAGCATCCTTAAATATGCTGACCTAACCTGTAAGTAGTTGTAAACAAGGGTTAAAACATAGGTTAATCTTAAAAAAACATCCGATTTTAGATAAACGATGCAATACCGGGATGTTTAACCTTAACTAGTAGGCGTTAAATTGGGCTAAATTTGACGGAAAGTAATGCAAGGGTATAATATTCGTTTGATTTATGATATCTCAACTAATATGGCAGTTTATAGCCCGTATAATTAATTGTCTGCAAGTTGAAATAGGGCTAGCAACCTGCTTATTGACGAAACCTGAAGTGAAAGGACTCAACCCATAGGTCCAATATGCCTAACAAAGTCCTTCACGTCTGTAAGTAGCGTTACCCAATAAGAACTCACTACCAATTAGCCACTAACTAATTACCGATAAAACAAAACACAACAACACAACAACACAACAGGTGCTACATCCGTAAACACGAGAAGTTGCCACCCGTAAACTTACAGTGTTTGCGTATGTTAACATTAATATTTACATTTGTAAAAACCTTTGGCGTATGAAGGATCGATTGCAAAAATTGCTGACAAAAGAGGGTATTGCACCCACTCGTTTTGCTGAAATCGTTGGGGTTCAGCGCAGTTCTATATCTCATATTCTATCAGGGAGAAACAAACCCTCATTTGATATGGTGCAAAGTATATTGGCCAAATTCCCTAAGCTCAATCCTGACTGGCTAATAATGGGAACCGGTGATATGTACCGGAAAGTGGTACAAACCTCACTTTTCGACTCATCAGAACCACCCAAACTTACTGCACCTAAAGACATTCCAGCCGAACAAGTTGCCATCTCGCAAAGCACTCCTGAAGATAAACCCTCTGAGAATGCGATATCCAAGAGGAATGTTGAACGGGTTATCGTATTTTACAGCGACAAGACGTTTACAGAGTACCACCCAAAGTAGCATTATTGGATAAATGTTTTGTTAGTAGTTCGCAATGCATTAGTTTTGCGAAAAAATTTTATGTACAAGTATATTGTTCGTCCTATCCTCTTTCTTATTTCTCCTGAAGCAGTTCACTCCTTGGTAGTGAACCTTATTAAGGTATTTTTTGCTTTACCTGGAGTCAAATTCATAGTTAAAAAGATATTCACAAAGTCGAATCCGAACCTCACTCGAAAAGTATTTGGGATAGATTTTAAAAACCCCATAGGTTTAGCCGCAGGGTTCGATAAGAATGCCGAACTGTTTGATCATTTTGATGCATTTGGCTTCTCATTTATTGAGATTGGTACCGTAACACCAAAACCCCAGCCGGGTAACCCCAAACCACGCTCTTTCCGCCTTAAAAAGGACAAAGCCCTAATAAATCGTATGGGCTTTAATAACAAGGGGGTTATTGAGGCGCGAAATAGGCTGGCCCGAAGAGCTAACCGTAACGTAGTTGTTGGGGGGAATATTGGTAAAAATACGCTAACGCCCAATCAGGAGGCTGTAGGCGATTACCTTAAGTGCTTTGCCGAGTTATATCCCTTTGTTGATTATTTTGTGGTTAACGTTAGTTGTCCTAATATTAAGGATCTTAAGGCTTTGCAGGACACCGATAATTTAAGGGCCATTTTAACAGCAATAACAGATCACCGAAAACAACAGCCACAGCACAAGCCAGTACTTTTAAAAGTATCGCCCGACCTAAGTAAAGAACAGCTGGACAGTAATATCGACATAGCTGTAGAGCTGCAGCTGGATGGTTTTGTTGCAACTAATACTACAACCAGCAGGGAAGGGCTTAAAACAAGCGAAACAACTGTTAGCCAGATTGGTAATGGAGGTTTAAGTGGTGCTCCAATACGAGACAGATCCACCGAGGTTATAAGGTATATCCATGGTAAGACACAAGGAAAAATGCCCATTATTGGGGTGGGAGGGATTATGTCGGAGAAAGATGCTCTCGATAAGTTAGAGGCTGGAGCCAGCTTGGTTCAGCTATACACTGGCTTTATTTATGAAGGTCCCGCGTTAGTAAAGCGTATCTGCAATAAACTGTTGAGATAATACGGATTAAGTATCAGAATATGAAGTTAATAGAAGGTGAAGTGTATCCGTTTCAGGTACTCAAAAAAACTTTAATTCCCGAGGAGGGAGAGTTTTTCCTTCTAAGACATCAATCGGGTAGACGACTTCTTATACCCGAGAAGCCATATACATTCTACGGTATTGAACCAGGAACTACCGTCAATTGTAAGGTTGACAAGGTTAGTTGTACCGGAAAAGTTTACCTAGAGCCCTTGCATCCTGTTTATACAGAGGGAAAAGAATACGAATTCGATTGCATTGGAGAACAGGCTGTAGAGGGGGGGCAGGTGGGAAGCATTTTGCTTGTTAAGGATGTATTTCGGAATACAATATCAGTCCTTTGTGCCTGCAACAATCCTTACAAGAAGGAGAAAATTCGACTAGTAGTTGCACGTGTACGAAAGGGGATTCCTGAACTATATTGCAAAGGCGATCAAATACCTGATGAATTAAACGATCTTATGGGCCAAGAAATGGTGTTTAACATAATAAAGGTGGATAAAATGCTTGAAAGTGATGAACTATACATATTGAAGAGCCAAAGTGGCTACAAAGCATCCCTAAAAGTTAAGCATTTTAGTAGTTACGGCTTCGAAGTTGGCGACACCATCAAATGTGAGGTTTATGGCTACACTGGGCTTGGTGAACTTAGAGTTGAGCCTGAAAATCCCTTTTACAAGACTGGTGAGACTTACGAATTCGAAATAGTAAAAACCAACACCTATTCAGATAAAGGATATGATGTAGGAAGTGATGTTCTCACTCTAATTGATATCTCGGGCAAACGCTGTGGTATAAAGCTTACCGAACGTATTGCGAGTGAGGCAAAAAGCAAAACCCGACTAAAGTGCCGGGTTGTAGGGTTTAGAAAAGGGAAACCTAAGCTCGAATTTATCGATTAGTCATCATCGGAGTAATCGTCATCCTGCTCATCCTCAACATCATCAGGGAATGAATCATTATCCGTTCCAATGCTATCGGAATCGCTAAAGAATCCTTTCTCATCGTCATCGTCCTTTGGCTTGGTATCAATCTTTACATTTACCTTAATCAAATAGCTTGCATCTTCAGTATCGAGCGTGATGGCATAAAAAAACTCGTTGTTTGGTTTTGTCACCTTAATAACGTGATCCTGATATCCGTATGGATACTTCTTCTTAACTAATGCCAAAATCTCTGGAGAAAGGTTTTTGTAGCTGATTACCAGTTTCTTCTTGTTCATAGATAGATATGATATTTATATTACAATAATACATTAATTATTAAAACAGAGTATACACGCAATGGATTTTTTCAAACAGATTGCTTGCCAAAAATAAGTATTTTCAATAATTATAAAAGCTATTGTGAGAAATCATTTTCAATGATTTTAATTATTTATTGCAATTCCTTTATTGTTACATAATCCATATTATGTTAAATAGATGATTTCGCTATTACCCTATTCTATTACTTGGGTTTACGCTATAAAAAAAAGGCCAGCAAATTAATGCTAGCCCCATTATGATAAAGTTAACCTCTACTGCTCTTTCATACTCTGATGAATTTCATTCATCTCTTCGTATTTCTTCTGGAAACTTTCATCCTCATTACGGAACCGGAAATAAAGGTTTCTAAGGGTCTCAACAACCTCAGGGCTGCTTGGATTTAGCTCGTAAGCCTTTTCCATGGGTTTAATACTTTTCTTAAACTCAGCATTTGCCTTAGCCATAACCTCGTCATATCTGTCAACTTCTCTGGCTGGAACCTTATTGGCTTCCTCCAGCAGTTTTACCCCCTGGTTGAAGTAAAGGGCTGCAAGGTTGTACTGTGCATCAAAAAACTCGGGATTAAGCTCAATTGCCTTAATGTAAGCAGCCATAGCCTTGTCGGTGTTATCTAGCTTATCGTGAAGTGTCCCCTCAGCAAAATGAAGCGAAGGCTCATTGGGGTCGGTCTCCATTGCCTGATGGATATACTCGAGCACTAGCTGTGGGTCATCACCCTGTGCAATGTAGTAGTTAATCAATCCGTAAAGAACTGCCTGATTCTTAGGATACTTAACAAACCCTTCCTTAAGGAACTCTACACCTTCCTCAGCTTTACCAAGTTGAGAGTAAGCTTCAAATATATTGTAATATATGTTGCCATCGGTACCATAATTATATTCTAAAGCTTTCTTGTATAGTCTAATAGCCTTTTCATTATCGCCACCAACCTGGGCCGATAGTCCAGCATAGTATATAACAACAGTATCAACATAGTTAACAAGAGGATGCTCACCTATTTCCACTGCAATCTCAAAGTACTCCGCAGATTTTAGGTAATTTTTCTTGGTATAGTTGCTTGTTCCTTCGGTTACATACATGTACTTAAGCTTGTTAAGATTTTCAGAAAGGCTTTTGTCTGCCCTTCCCCTATCGTCGAGCTCTTTTGCTTTTAGGAAGCTGTCGTAGGCTACCCTAAGTGGATTTTCTACTAGCTCGTCGGTGAAAGTCCAGTACTCGAGCACTCCATTAATGAAGTAGAAATTAACCCTATCCATTTTGTACTCAGTAACCATTTGGCCATCAATTTCCTTTTCAGTTTCCTCCTTGGGCGTTCCAACAATTATGTTGAATTCACTAATCGACATACCTGTTGTGGCACTTAATGTCATTGCATCGTATACGTCAAACATAAGTTCGCCATGCGAAAGCCATGTTTTGTACCTTGTGCTGCGTTTCTCGTGCTCAAGGTTACTATTACTTTTTTCGATTTTTCTCTCTAATGAGCTGAAGTTAACCTGCTTTGATGTTTGGGCAAACACGCTGCTCGCCATAACAACTACAGATAAAAATAAAATTATTCGTTTCATCATGTTTTGGTTTATGATTAATAATCAATTTATTGTTCTAGTACAATACTATGTAAAGTAATGGTTAGTTTTCACTCTCATCTTGTACTTCATTAACAGCTTGGTCTTGATCCACTTCTGGAGCTGCATCTACCTTTGTTACTGCTGCAATGGTGTCGCCATTCCTAAGGTTTATTAGCTTAACGCCTTGTGTTGCTCTACCAGCAAGTCTAACATCGGAAACTGCAAGCCTAATGGTTATGCCGCTTTTGTTGATAATCATCAGGTCGTTACTGTCCGAAGCAGCTTTAACGGCAATTAGCTTACCAGTTTTTTCGGTGATATTGATGGTCTTTACTCCTTTTCCACCTCTATTGGTAATTCGATAATCATCAAAACTTGAACGTTTGCCATACCCCTTCTCTGAAACCACCAGAATATCAACCTTTTCTTCATTGTTCACACAAACCATGCCAATCACCTCGTCATCGGGGCTTATGGATATTCCCCTCACACCTCCTCCGGTTCTTCCTATGGCTCTAACAAGGTTCTCGGGGAACTTAATGGCTTTGCCATTCTTTGCAGCAAGCATCATATGGCAGTTGCCATCGGTTAAGCATGCCTCCAGCAGCTGATCACCATCCTTTACGGTGATTGCGATTACTCCATTTTGTCGTGGACGGCTATAAGCCTCAAGCGAAGTTTTCTTAATTATGCCCTTCTTTGTTCCCAAAATGATGAAATTTTTACTCACATACTCGGGATCATTCAAAGTTTTTACGTTGATGTAAGCCTTAACCTTATCCTCTGGCTCAATATTGATAAGGTTTTGGATTGCGCGACCTTTAGATGATTTGGCGCCTTCGGGAATCTCGTACACCTTGAGCCAGAAGCACTTCCCATTCTCGGTAAAGAAAAGCATGGTGTTGTGCATTGAGGCAACAAAAAGGTGCTCTATAAAGTCCTCGTCGCGAGCTGCTACACCTTTGGTGCCTACCCCTCCCCTTGCCTGTAACCTGTACTCAGTAAGCGGAGTACGCTTAATGTACCCGAGATGCGAAATGGTAATTACTACATCCTCATCAGCATAAAAATCCTCTGGGTTAAACTCCTCGGCATCGGGAACTATTTGTGTTCTTCGAGCATCACCATACTTAGCCTTCACCTCGAGCAGTTCATCCTTTATTATTTTCATCTGGAGTGTTTCGTCCTGGAGAACCTGATTGTAGTACTCAATCATTTTCATTAGCTCTGCGTGTTCCTCCTTCACCTTATCGCGCTCAAGACCGGTTAGGCTTCTTAGCCTCATATCGATGATGGCACGGGCTTGTAGATCCGACAGGTCAAAGCGCTCCATTAATTTCTCACGAGCCTCCTCGGGGGTTTGTGCTGCGCGGATAATTGCAATTACCTCATCGATGTTGTCGATGGCAATTAGTAAACCCTCAAGGATATGAGCACGTTTCTGCGCCTGATCGAGCTCGTAATGTGTACGACGAATGATAACATCATGTCGATGGCTCACGAACAACCTGATGAGATCCTTAAGGTTTAGCAGCTTAGGCCTTCCATCAACCAGGGCTATGTTGTTTATTGAGAAAGAGGATTGTAGCTGTGATTGTTTGAACAAGTTGTTCAGCACAACATTGGCAACAGCCTCCCTCTTAAGTATTATTACAACTCGTGTTCCGTTCCTGTCCGATTCGTCATTGATGTAGCTGATCCCCTCAATCTTCTTCTCGTTAATAAGGTCGGCGATCTTTTTGATCATATCGGCCTTATTCACCATGTATGGGGTTTCGGTTACTATAATTTTTGCACGTCCTGACTCGGTCTGCTCAATCTCGGTGGCAGAGCGAATAACAACCCTACCCTTGCCGGTGCGGTATGCATCCTTGATGCCTTGGATACCGTAAATAATACCTCCAGTTGGAAAATCGGGCCCGTGTAGATACTTGATAAGATCTTCAATATCAACATCCTTGTTATCGATATATGCACAGGTTGCGTCTACCACCTCAGAAAGGTTATGTGGAGGCATATTGGTAGCCATTCCCACTGCAATACCAGAGGTGCCGTTAACAAGCATTAAGGGAATTCGTGTGGGTAGAACAGTAGGTTCTTCCAGAGTGTCATCGAAGTTTAGCCTAAAATCGACTGTATTCTTATCTAAATCGGCCAGGACATCATCCGATATCTTTTGCAAGCGCGCTTCCGTGTAACGCATTGCTGCGGGGCTGTCCCCATCAATTGATCCGAAGTTACCTTGCCCCTCAACCAGTGGGTATCGAAGCGACCAAATTTGAGCCATCCTAACCATAGCATCGTATACCGACGAGTCGCCATGAGGGTGATACTTACCCAAAACCTCACCCACAATACGGGCCGATTTCTTGTAGGATTTTCCTGATGATAACCCTAACCCCGTCATACCAAACAAAACGCGGCGGTGAACTGGTTTTAATCCATCTCTAACATCGGGCAAGGCTCTAGAAACAATTACCGACATTGAATAGTCAATGTAGGCAGTCTTCATCTCCTCCTCGATGTTAACCACTTTAATTTTATCTTCTCCAGTCATTTATAAAAGTATTACTTTAATAAAAACGGTTTATTTCATACCAAATTTAAAACCCGCTAATGTACCAATTTTATCTTATAAAATACCTCCATCGTTACACTATTTATCAACATATTTACGGGCAACTCCGTTGCTTGTTTTTAAAGCATAATTGCCCCAAAAAAACAAGCGGTTGAGGAGTGTTCTATTTCAATGGAAAGCAATGTGTTTGGTTTTTGATGAAGAAGTTTTTTACAAAATGTTAGCTCAAATTGACAACATAGAGTTGGTAAATCTGTTATACTGTATTACTTTAGTATCGGAAAAATTTTATGAATAAATGGACTATAAGTTTTCAAATAAGATTAAAGAGGTGTTGAGCTATAGCCGCGAAGAGGCTGTAAGACTAGGAAACTCGAACATTGGAACAGAACATCTGTTTTTGGGTATCCTTCGCGATGGTGAGGGTATGGCCATTAATATCCTGCTTGAGCTTGGAATCAACCTTTCCGAAGCCAAGGATCAAATAGAAACCAAGATTAGGGGGGCAGAACAATCCTCTCCTCTAGTCGATCCCGATAGCCTCCCGCTTTTCAAATCAGCCGAAAGAGTGCTTAAACTGGTAACGCTAGTTGCCCGGGAGCTCAAAACTGAAAATATTAATACAGCGCATCTATTACTTGCTATACTTAAAGACGAGAATAGCCTGGTAACACAGATGCTTGATGAAAAAAATATTGATTACTATACTGTTAAAGCAGAGATGAAACCTGAGATTATTGAAACAAAAGCAGAATTCTCCGATGAGGATGATGAGCGATCGTTTGGAGGAACACCCAGAGGGCCACAGCCCACCCCCGGAAAACCTGCTAGCGATACACCTGTTCTAGATAACTTTGGCATTGATTTAACCAAGGCTGCAGAGGAGAATAGGCTCGACCCTATTGTTGGGCGCGAAAAGGAGATTGAACGCATTGCCCAAATTCTTAGCCGTAGAAAGAAGAATAATCCAATACTTATAGGGGAGCCAGGTGTTGGTAAATCGGCCATTGCCGAGGGGTTAGCTATGCGAATAGCCAAGCGTAAAGTGTCTCGCGTACTGTTTAACAAGCGCGTGGTAACCCTCGACTTGGCCTCAATAGTTGCAGGTACTAAGTATCGTGGTCAGTTTGAGGAGCGGATGAAGGCCATTCTAAACGAGCTCTCAAAAACCCAGGATGTTATCCTTTTCATCGATGAAATTCATACCATTGTTGGTGCTGGAGGTGCCACAGGATCGTTGGATGCTGCCAATATGCTTAAACCAGCGCTTGCCCGTGGCGAGCTGCAATGCATCGGAGCAACTACCCTCGACGAGTACCGTGAGCACATTGAGAAGGATGGTGCCTTAGAGCGTCGTTTTCAAAAGGTAATGGTTGAGCCAACCTCGCCAGATGAAACCGTTGAAATTCTCAACAAGATTAAGGAACGATACGAGGATCACCATAATGTTTCTTACACACCAGAAGCCATTGATGCCTGCGTTAAGCTCACCATGCGCTACATTTCCGATAGGCACCTGCCCGATAAGGCCATTGACGCCCTAGACGAGTCGGGGTCGCGAGTACATATCTCAAACATCAAGGTTCCTGAGAAAATAATTGCTTTAGAAAAGCAGATAGAAGAGGCTAAGGCCGAGAAACTTAAGGCTGTAAAGAATCAAGATTTTGAATCGGCTGCCAGCTTCAGGGATCGCGAGAAGCAGTTCCTAGAGCAACTCGAGCGTGAGCAGCAGCGTTGGGAGCGTGAGCTGGTTAAGCATCGTGAGATAGTAGATGACGAAAAGGTGGCCGAGGTGGTTGCCATGATGACCGGTGTTCCGGTTCAGCGCATTGCCCAGGCCGAGGGTACACGATTGCTTAAGATGGGCGAAGAGCTAAAGGACTCGGTTATTGGGCAGGATGAGGCCATCGGAAAGATAGTAAAATCGATTCAGCGTAACCGTGCTGGGCTTAAGGATCCCAATAAACCCATTGGAACCTTTGTTTTCCTTGGGCCAACGGGTGTTGGTAAAACCCAGCTGGCTAAGGTGCTTGCAAAATATTTATTCGATACCACCGATAACCTTATCCGCATAGATATGAGTGAGTATATGGAGAAATTCTCTGTATCGCGCCTTATTGGAGCGCCTCCAGGCTATGTGGGTTATGAGGAAGGTGGCCAGCTTACCGAAAAGGTTAGGCGTAAGCCCTACTCCGTAGTTCTTCTCGATGAGATTGAAAAAGCACACCCCGATGTGTTCCATATTCTGCTTCAGGTGCTCGATGAAGGTCAGCTAACCGATAGCTTGGGGCGCAGGGTGGACTTTAAGAATACCATCATCATCATGACCTCAAATATTGGTACCCGAGAGCTGAAAGATTTTGGTCAGGGTGTAGGTTTCAAAACCAACACTAGCGAGTCGGCCAATAACGATTATGCCAAGAGCATAATTCAAAAGGCGCTTAAGAAAGCGTTTGCTCCCGAATTCCTTAACAGGATTGATGATGTTATTATGTTCAACTCGCTTACTCGTAATGATATACACAAGATTATCGATATTGAGCTTAAGGGACTATTCGAAAGGATACATAATTTGGGATATATCATTGAGCTGACAAAAACCGCTAAGGATTTTGTGGCCGAAAAAGGTTACGATGTGCAGTATGGAGCCAGACCATTGAAACGCGCAATACAAAAATACCTTGAGGATGAGATGGCTGAGGTAATTATAAAGAGCGAGATTAAGGTTGGCGATACCATTTGCGTTGATTACAACAAGAAGGAGGATGAGATTGTAATCAAAATAAAGAAAAATGAGAACCCTAAAGAGGTAAAACCTGATCCTGAGTCGACTAACTAGAATCTTTTATGCTTAAACGCCCTTTTTAGGGCGTTTTTTTGTATAAACGCTGAACAAACGATGCAGTATGGCGTTTGTAAAACAAAAATCAATAACACACTTAAAAACGAGATACAGCTATGAGTAAGAAAATTACATTCGGAGGCAACCCAGTTACCCTAACTGGGAACGAGATTAAGGTTGGCGATAAGGCGTCAGGTTTTAACCTGCTTAATGATGCGCTTAAGCCCTCAAATCTAAATGATTACAAAGGTAAGGTTAAGTTACTTTCCATATTCCCATCCATTGACACAGGCGTTTGCTCAATGCAGACCCGCAAGTTTAATCAAGAGGCAGCCCAGTTTGGCGACAAGGTAGCATTTCTGGCCATTTCGGCCGATTTACCCTTTGCGCTAAAGCGTTTCTGCGGAGCAGAAGGTATTAACAACCTTGTACCCCTTTCGGATCACCGCGAAATGGATTTTGGAAAGAACTATGGTTTTCACATCAGCGAGCTAAGGCTTCTGGCCAGAGGAGTTGTTATTATTGATGCTAACGATGTGATTCAATACGTTGAAATAGTTCCTGAAATTGGCAATGAGCCCAACTACGATGCTGCCATTGGCAAGCTTAAGGAGTTGGTTTAGCCTTTAGTATGCAGTGTTATATGGTATCAATGTGCATTGATCCAGTTTGCTAATAAAGGATTGATTTATTGAAAGCAAAAGGCTGATGAGTTATGAGTTTTCATCAGCCTTTCGTGCTTTATAGGATGCACTAAGAGACTAATTCGCCGTAGAGATCGTAGTCGGCTACATCCACAATTCTGCAGCTTACAAAATCGCCAGATTTTAAATTAACCGATTGGTTTTTAGCAATAAGTACCTCTTGATCCACCTCGGGCGAGTCGAATTCGGTGCGTCCGACATAGTAATCTACCTCTTCCCTATCAACAATTACCCTGAATATTTTACCGAGTCTTAACCTATTGTTTTCTAACGATATTTGCTGTTGTAAGTCCATAATTTGTTCAACTCTACTCTGCTTTACCTCCTCAGGAACATCATCGGGTAAGGTTGCCGAATGGGTTCCCTCCTCCTCGGAGTAGGCAAATACGCCAAGCCTATCGAACTTCATCACTCTAACAAACTCAAGCAGCTCGTTAAAATCATCCTCACTCTCCCCTGGATGCCCTACTAGTAGTGTTGTTCGAATGGCCACTTCGGGAACTTCTTTTCGCAGTCTTTCGATGAATTGGAGTGTTTCATCGCGGTTTATTCCACGTCGCATTACCTTTAGCACGTTGGTGCTAATGTGCTGAAAAGGGATATCGATATACTTGCAAACCTTGGGATTGCTCCGCATCACGGTAAGCAGCTCCATTGGGAAACCCGTTGGGTATGCATAATGGATTCTAATCCACTCTAACCCATCTACCTTACTCAGCTCAGTTATAAGCTCGGGGAGCTTTCTTTCCCCATAAATATCTTTTCCATAAAATGTTGAATCTTGGGCAATTAGCATAATCTCCTTAACTCCTTGGTTAACCAGAAATTGGGCCTCCTCCACCAGATCAGGAATTGGTTTAGATACGTGCTTACCCCGAATTAGTGGAATGGCACAGTATGAGCAGCCCCAAGAGCATCCCTCAGAAATCTTTAGAAATGCATAGTGCTTAGGAGTGGTGATGCGCCTTTGGTTTAGATGGTTATGGCTAAGGTTTGTGTTTAACGATTCCAATATTGCAGGCATATCGGTTACACCATAAAACCCATCCACCTCTGGAATTTCCTCTGCTAGCTCCTCCCTGTAGCGTTGCGATAGGCATCCCATAACAAAAACCTTATCGATTTGGTGTTGCTTTTTTGCCTCGACAAACGATAGTATTGTATCGATGGACTCCTCCTTGGCATCGGCAATAAATCCGCAGGTATTAATAACTACAACCCTTGCAGAGGTGTCGTTAGAATCGAAAACCACCTCCCAGCCCCCAACCTCCAGCTGCTTCATCAGGTATTCCGAGTCAACCACATTTTTGGAGCAGCCCAGGGTAACCACATTTATCTTTCTAGTACTCATATCGGTTTATTTGCTAATTATGCTGCGAAAATCAGGCTGCAAAGGTAAGAATAGTTAAAAAATAACGATATTTACCCACGAAAATCGTCATAAATCAAAAAAGAATCAGCTATGCTATCGACAAAGGACATTGAGCAGCTTCAGAAAACAGGTATATCTAAAGAGACGGTTGAGCAGCAGCTTAACAACTTTGCTAAGGGATTCCCATTCCTCGATATTATAAAGCCTGCCGTGGTGGGTGATGGCATAATCCGCCTGGAGTGTAGCGAGGTCGATGATTTAGCGGACCTCTTTAAAAGCTACGAGGGGAAGCTAACCAAGTTTGTGCCCGCCTCGGGCGCAGCCACAAGGATGTTTAAGAATCTTTTCGAGTTTATTGATGAGTATCCCGAGAAACAAGAAGAATGTTTTGAAGATAAGGGCTTTGACTCAACCTGGAACTTTTTTGAGAATATCAGAAAATTTGCTTTTTATTCCGATTTAAAAGCAGAGCTAGTAAAGAATAAATATAATATTGATGAGCTTATTGAGGACAAGGACTATACTACAATAGTAAAAGCCTTGCTCCAGCCCTACGCCTTGAACTATGGAAATTTGCCTAAGGGTTTAATTAAGTTTCACAACTACCCCAACTACACACGCACAGCCCTTGAGGAACATATAGTTGAAGGCGCACAGTACGCCCGAGTGCCCAATGGCGATGTAGATATTCACCTCACCGTTTCGCCAGAGCATAGAGCTGGATTTGAAAAATTGGTTGCAGAGGTATTGCCTCGATACCAAGAGGTTCATGGCGTAAATTTTACCATTCAGTACTCCGAACAAAAGAAATCTACAGATACCATTGCAGCCGAAGAGGACAATAACCCTTTCCGCAATGCGGATGGTGGGCTGGTGTTTCGTCCGGGTGGCCACGGGGCGCTAATCGAAAATTTGAACGAGTTAGAATCGGAGCTAGTTTTTATTAAGAATATTGATAATGTGGTTCCCGATAGGCTTAAACCACAAACGGTGCTTTACAAAAAGGCTTTGGCGGGACTGTTGGTAAGTTACCAAAGTCTTGTTTTCGACTACCTAAGCCAGCTACAGGAACAGGAAACTCCATCGGAAGAGTTTCTGCATGAGGTGCTCGACTTTACCATTGAGGAGCTATGTATATTGCCACCCACTGGCTTAAACCTATCCGATACTATGGCGCTTCACTCCTACCTTACCGAAAAACTCAATAGGCCTATCCGCGTATGCGGAATGGTTAAAAACGTGGGCGAACCAGGTGGTGGGCCTTTCTGGGCTGCAAACCCCGATGGATCCATCTCGCTACAAATTGTGGAATCGTCACAGATTGATATGGGTGATCCTCAGAAAAAAAACATTTTTGAATCATCAACCCACTTTAACCCAGTTGACCTTATTTGCGGAATAGTTGATGTGGATGGAGAAAAGTTTGATCTGCTTAAGTTTCGCGACCCCAATACGGGTTTTATCTCCCTAAAAAGCAAGGATGGCAGGCCACTAAAAGCTCAGGAGTTGCCAGGACTATGGAATGGCGCCATGAGCGACTGGATTACCATATTTGTAGAGGTTCCATTAATCACCTTTAACCCTGTAAAAACGGTGAACGATTTGCTTCGTGAGGAGCATCAGGGGTAAAGCGAGTTACGAGAAGCGGGTTGTGGATATGTTAGCATCCAGAGGGCGGACTAGCAGGCTGGATGATTGATTGACCTGCCAGTGGCCTGTCTACCTACAGCCTGTCTGCGGTAGGCAGGGTAGAGCGGGCAGGTTGAATGATTGAGTGATTGGGTGATTGAATTGTGACTTAAACGGTCACGGGTGACGAGTTGCGAGTGGTTAGCTACTCTAACCTGCTTGCCTAGATACAAAAGGTTGAAAGCAAAGCTTGCAATACTTGTCCAAATACTTTTACGGGAGAGCGATCTACTGTAGGATGATAAAAATAAGGGCTGCCGAGGATGGCAGCCCTTACTCAATATGGGTTGGTTTGTTGGTTAGCGTTTATAACAGGAATAGTGTTACAAAGCGCTGCTGGGATTTCTTTCGTTCCAAGGCCTCCAAGAGCGAGTTCTCCAGGTTTTAATGTAGCGGGCAATGTACTCATCAAGAGGTTCGGCTAGAACAATTTTCACCCCGTCCTTTGCTTTCCAACGATCGTCGGTTGAACCAAATCCGCCAGCTATCCACTCGAACTTAACGGCGTAGTTACCCAGCGATTTAACGGTACCTGCTTCGAGATTAATCTTAACGGGCTCGTCAAGTTCAACCAGCTGCTTTATATGGTAAGAATTGTTGGCAAACGGTTCGTAGCTCATGATAAAGTTAGGGTTATTAATCTCCTTTTTATACTCCTCGAGCTTACCATAGTCAACGTAAACGTGGTAAAAACCCACCAATGTGTACTCCCCAGCCGTTAAATTTTCCGAATAGAAGATATTGTTCACATCGGCCGCCGAATCGTACTTCCTAAAGGGGATAATTTCACCATCGGGCCCCTTAACAACTGGTGCCCAGCCGGTGGCATTGTTGTTAAGCACAATCTCGTAGCCACTGCCATCGGCCTTCTCGCGACCAAATTGCAGTACAAGAAGGCTCATATCGTCCCCAGTGGGTCTGTCGACCTGAGGAAAAAGCTGTGCATATCCAGCCGATAGGCCAAAGTAAATAGATGCTACTAGTAGTAATGTAATTCGTTTCATAGTTAAATCCTCCTGTGATTTGTTAGGTTATTAAGTGTTATTTGTTTATTTATGACACATATACTCTTTATTATTAAGTTGTTACTTTTAATTCTTAACTATCCTTGAAACAAAAGTATCACCCTTAGAATTCGTAATGCTTAGAATATACACTCCTGATTTAAGTGTAGATGTACTAATAGTGGTATTCCCATTTAAAAATATATCAACAACTCGCTGTCCTGCAATGTTTGTTATTACAACACGCTCGTTCCCTTCGGCATCACTAATTGAAATATGATTTGAAAATGGATTTGGATAAGCTCTTGGTTTTACATCTTGAGTAAAAGTAGTTGCAGAAGCAGTATCGAACTCCACATGAACCGTATGGTTTGAAGTAACCGAAACGAATTCGTAGGTTAAGGTTTCAGCATCCCAGTTTTCATCATTTTCCAAATTTATTTGATTTCCATCAACGCTTAATGTTGCAATTACATATCCCTCATTGGGTGTAATCACAAAGGATTGTGAGTTTCCGTGCTCAACCACTACATTGCCTTCAGGGCTTATGCCTCCGTTATCACCTGTGCTTGCAGTGATAATGTACTCAATTACCTCAAAGCCAGCCCACAGTTCCACGTTTCCTATCTCAGTAATTTGGGTTACAGCATTGCCCGTTAGTTCGGCATTATTGAACCAACCCGCAAAGGTGTAGCCATCCTTGGTGGCATCTGAAAGGGTAATGTCCAAATCCTCTATGGTGAAGGTGGCGGGATTGGCGTGCGTTCCGCCGTCTGCATGGTAAGTAATGTTATAAACAATCGCTTCAAACTTAGCCCACAGCTCCACATTCCCAATCTCTGTGATTTGCGTTACGGCATCGCCTGTTAGTTCTGCATTATCGAACCAACCAGCAAAGGTGTAGCCATTCTTAGTGGCATCCACAAGGGTAATGTCCAAATCCTCTATGGTGAAGTTCTCAGGATTGGCGTGCGTTCCGCCGTCTGCATGGTAGGTGATGGTGTACTCGATGACCTCAAAGCTGGCCCACAGCTCCACGTCGCCTATCTCGGTAATTTGGGTTACGGCCTCGCCCGTTAGCTCGGCATTGCCGAACCAGCCCGCAAAGGTGTAGCCATCCTTGGTGGCATTCGCAAGGGTAATGTCCAGATCCTCTATGGTGAAGGTGGCGGGATTGGCGTGCGTTCCGCCGTCTGCATGGTAAGTAATGTTATAAATAATCGCTTCAAACTTAGCCCACAGCTCCACGTCGCCTATCTCGGTAATTTGGGTTACGGCCTCGCCCGTTAGCTCGGCATTATTGAACCAACCCGCAAAGGTGTAGCCATCCTTGGTGGCATCTGCAAGGGTAATATCCAAATCCTCTATGGTGAAGGTGGCGGGATTGGTGTGGTTTCCGCCGTCGGCGTGGTAGGTGAAGGTGTACTCAATGGCCTCAAAGCTGGCCCACAGCTCCACGTCGCCTATCTCGGTAATTTGGGTTACGGCCTCGCCCGTTAGCTCGGCATTGCCGAACCAGCCCAGGAAGGCGTAGCCATCCTTGGTGGCATCTGTAAGGGTAATGTCCAAATCCTCTATGGTGAAGTTCTCAGGATTGGCGTGCGTTCCGCCGTCGGCGTGGTAGGTGATGGTGTATGTATAGGGGGTGAAGGTGATATGAACACTTTGACTCTCCTGGATACTCGTAAGAGTTAAAACTCCATTATTAGCATCCCAACTTGGGTCTACTTCCAAGTCTATTATACTTCCATTTATTTCAATGGAAAATAGATAGCTGCCTATTTCAGGTGTGATACTTAGGGTCAAATCCTCACCAACAGTGACTAACACTTGGCCTTCGGGGATAATCGTACCGTTCCCTTCTTTGATAATTTCAATTGCAACTTTTTGCCATTTGAAGAAGGGATAACTCACGCCCTCAAGAATACCCCATATATCAGCAAAATCCCATGTGTTATAACTAGCCTGCATTTTCATCTGCTCGGTGCTAAGCTCAACCGCTCCAGCTCCTCCTCCAGAAGATTGGTCTGTAGTCTCAACGTTCCAATAGCTGTTATTGATACTATTCCCGGAACCTTCAACGTAACCTAAAATGCCATTTGTATTTAAATCACCAATCGTTAAGCCCACGTTATAGCAATTGCTAATAGTAATTGCAGAGCCTGCCCATCCGATAATTCCAGCAACCTCAGACTCGCCAGAAACCACTCCCTTATTGTATAAATTAGAAAAATTACTCCCATCGCCTGCAGCTCCAACAACTCCACCAACTTTTAAAAGCCCGGTAACATTACCCTCATTGAATGAGCTAGATATATTATCATAATCTTGAGAATAACCAACCAACCCTCCGACATTATTTATTCCATTAACATCGCTAATATTATATGAACGACGAATTGAGCTCATGCCTGTAAATCCTGCTATACCCCCAACGTAACTGTTCCCAGTAACTGCGCCTGCGTCTGAATAAGAATCGTATATGTAAGCCATGCTAAGATTGCCAGTAATGCCTCCAGCATAATCACCATTTGCATTTACAACACACTCATTATGTCCAAAATAAAGTTTTGAATCCACTGACATTACTCCTAAAAGCCCTCCTATAAAGCTTGTTCCATTGATTGTACCTGATGCAAAAATACCCTCAAGAAGAACTTCGTCTACCCAACCTGCAATTGCTCCTACATAAGAGTTACCATTTATTGACACATTATCCAAAGCAATATTTCTCAGTACTGCGCCCCTAACATATCCAAATAGCCCCTGCCTATTATCTTCAGGTCGATTTATAAACAAGCCATCGATAACAAATCCTGCTCCATTGTATGCTCCGCTAAAGGGACTATTGTTATCCCAACTAATATAGCTACCTATAGGCTCCCAGCCTTCACCGTCACTCCAACTTACAGTAGCCGAAGCATCGATATCAGCTGTTTGCAGGTAATGATACCCCCACCTTGAATCATCTTCAGCAATCCAGTAAAGATTTTCAAGGGTGGCTACTTCGTATGGATTATCAGAAGAGCCATCTCCAACTGTTGGCGGAGTGGCTGTTTGCGCACTGCTTCCAATTGTTATGAGAAGAAATGCTAAGGCTACAATTGTGAGTAGAGTTTTTTTCATAATTATTCCTCCTAGTATTTTGCTTGATTTATAGTAGGGTTTGTGAATTTAAAAAGTCGATAATTAGCTGGTTGTTCCCTTGGCTTACTGGTACTGCATCGGAATTGCTAAGGGTAACAAATGCGTTGCAATTAACGTAGGTTTTTAAGTATGCTATATTGATTAGGTGCGAAGGATGTGTTCGGATAAAACTATAATCACTCAAAGCCTCTGCAAGAGTTTCTATGGATATGCTGGCAGTTAGGAACAAACCCGTATCGAGATGAAACGTGCATTCCTTACCAACGCACTCAACACGTACTACACTGCTGATTGAAAGTACGCTATACACGCATCCTCTGGTTAAAACCTCTGTTTTTTGGTTGGAGTGAAAGAGCAATGGGGTATCGCTGTTACACCTGTGCAGCGGTAGGGTGCTAACTGCTTTCACATCAGCATCGAACCACAGCAGTAATGTCAAAGTATTGACATCTGCGCAAGTGGCATCAATATCCGTATGTGCTGCAAGTATAACTCTGGGCATAAGCTAAATTTTGCACAAAGTAGCAGTAACGGTTTGCTAAAAAAAGGGGTAGCTATTATTTGGCTGGGTTGAGCTATTATTCGCTAGGATATATTTATTATTTGATTTTTGAATGGAAGCCTTTATGCTGCTCAAGTAGGTAAAATTACAAGTTGCTAAGCATCTTTAGCAGCTGTTCGCGCTTACGAACTGATATGGGCACCTGTGCACCATCGGCAAACGCCAGTACTCCCCCATCTATTTTATCAACTCGTACTATATGGTTAATGTTAACCAAATGGCTTTGGTGTACCCTCACAAAACCAAACTCTTGCAGCATATCTTCAAAGTATTTCAGTGATTTTGATATCAGCAGCTTGGGTTGATTATCGAGAAGAACCTTGGTGTAGTTGCCATCGGCCTCGCACCGAACAATGCTTTGAATGGGCACCAGATGGATGCTCTCGTTGGTTTTGAGCACTATCTTCTTTTTGCCCTGACTGGGTGTCTCAACGTTCTCGAAAAAAGCTTTTAGCTTTACCGATATTTCATCGGACTCCTCGAGGGTGGTACTTAGCTTCTCAATGGCAGCCTTCAGCTCATTGGTGTTTATGGGCTTTAGGATATAGTCGAAAGCGCTAAACTTAATGGCCTCCAGGGCATGCTCTTCGAAGGCCGTAACAAATACCACCTTAAAGTCCACTTCGTTATCGAACATCTTTAGCAAATCGAATCCTGTGCCGTCGGGCATATTGATATCTAGAAAAACAGTGTTAGGCTTAAGGTTAGTAATGGCGACAAATGCTTCTTCAACCCCCGAAGCCTCACCTAATACAGAAACCTCAGGAAAAAAGCGTTCAAGAATTGCCCTTAGCGTTTCCCTAGCCCTTGGTTCGTCATCAACCAGTAATGCTTTAATCATTTCTAACTCTATTATTGTTGTTACTAATCTTTTGGTCTACAATTGGTATGGTTATTTCCACACGTGTGCCTTGGCTGCCATGGTCACTGAGGTCAATAATATTTACCCCTGCGCTTTTTCCATATTTACCTGCAAAGCCCTTAATTCTATCGCGTGTAATTGATGTGGCGTAGCTAGTATGCGACATCCGTTTGCTTTTATTGATTTCTTTTGATTTAATAAGCCCAACGCCATCATCCTCTACAACAATCATAATGTTGCTACCCTCGGCCATAAAACGTACCTGAATATTTCCACTCCCATCCTTATGCATAATACCGTGCTCAATGCTATTTTCGATAAAGGGTTGGGCTAGCATTGGGGGTAGCCATAAGTCAGCCCCCAAAAGATTAGGGTCAACTTCAATGGCGTAATCAATCTTATTAGGGAAACGCAACTTTTGCAATGTGAGATAAAGCTCTAACGTTCGAACTTCTTGCCCTAGCGATATAAAAGCGGATCGGGAATTCTCAAGTATTAAGCGCACTAATTGCGAGAATGATGAGAGGTAATTCCCCGCCTCCTCGGGCTGATTGCGATACATGAAGCTCTGAATAGCCGACAAGCTGTTGAATATGAAATGGGGGTTCATTTGTGATATTAGCAGGCGTTGCTCCAGCTCCACGTTTAGCCTTGCAGCCTTTAGCTGTCGAATGTACGTGAAAGCATAGGCGCCAATGCCTCCAAGAACAAGTAACACTATGGCCAGCTTAAACCCAAGTGTTTGCCAAAGGGCAGGTTTAATCCGTATTATTAGGGTTGAGCTCTTATCGGATATTTTCCCATTGGCCATTAGCTGTGCAACCTGAAAAAGGTATCTTCCGGGCCTTACATTGGTGTAGGACACGCTAGACGACTGAGTAAGTGTCCAGGTTGGATCAACACCTTGTAGCTTGTAAAAGTATGTTGTTCCGTCTCCAAAGCCAAAATCGGCCGCCGAAAAGTTAATTGTGAAAAAGTTTTGCGTATGAGTAAGCTGGATTGTATCGTTGCTTACCATAAACAAGTTCTGAGGGATTCCAAACAAATCGAAATGAGTAAAAGCAACATCCGTAGAGGTGTTGTTAACAGTTGAAATTTGATTTGGGTTGAATACCACCACCCCCTCCGAGGTGCCAAAAGCAAACCTGTTGTCGTTTAGCTTGACGCAGGCCTTAGAAAAATTGGTAGATGGAAAGCCATTAAATACGTTATAAACATCAAAACTAAAGGTTGATGGGTTTACAACCAGAAGGCCATTGTTGGTACCTGCCCATACATTGCCTTTATGGTCTTCAACCAGCGATCGGATATCGAGCCCTGATGGAATATTCGAGATGTTTATAACAAAATCATCAACAATATAGCAAAGCCCATTACGGGTGGCTACCCAAATCTTCCCGTCGGTTGCCTCCAGGGTTGTATTAACATAGTTGCTGGGAATCTCGGGCTCATAAAAATGCTTAATAATACCGGTGGATCTGCTGATCCTATTTAGCCCCATATTAGTTGTTCCAACCCAAATATCGCCATTAGCATCTTCCATTAACGATGAGGTGAGATGAGAGCTTAACCTATCGGAATCGGGAAGGTTTGTATTGATTATTTCACCTGTATTAATGTTTACTTGGTAATGGCCCACTTCCCCCACAACCCAAATTGTGCTATTGTTATACAGCGTGGCCGACTGTATGGACGTTCTAAAGCCCTCGGGGACATTACTAAATTGTATAGGGCTACATGTGCCTGTGGTGGGGTTGTATTTGTATATCCCCAGCGGGCTAAATACCACAAGCTGCTTATCGTTCATAGTTAGTGTTGATGTAACAGGTACGCTAAGCGCCAAGTCACCTTCCCAACAACCCGAATCAGAGACTTTAATCTCATTGAGTTTAACCCGAAGCAAACCGCTTGATGTTGATAGCCATAGATCACCTTTAACCACTTCAATGTGGTTTATGAGTCCAAATTCATCGAATAGAATTCTTTGGTATGAGTCGAGAGGCTTTTGGTAATCAATAGTTCCAATGTAAAGTTCCTTTTCGCCAATAAGCACAAGGGTATCGGAACTTATTAACTCTAATTGTTTTATCCTGCCAGGAGGCAACTGTGAGGTAAACACAACGCTGCCAGAGCTGTCGAAAATTGATAACTGCTCATGTTCTAGCAGCAATACCCTGTTTTGGCTTGATATTTTTACATCAATGGGCTCAATGTTTTTCTCATAAAACGATTGAAAACCATTTCCTTGATCCCAGGTGAATAGTCCCGAATTTGTACTGAAAACAGATAGCCCCCTTCCGTTATTAGCCATACCATTTAGGGTGGTATATGAAAATGGCAAGTTCGTTTTGGTAACCCTATTCGACACGTCGCCCCGTTCGGGATGTGGGCTAAAGGCATATGACTTATACCTGCTATTATCATCGGAATAGTGATAAAGATAACCTGTGGTAGGCCTCGATAGCATGAAGTAGTTACCCGTTCCGTCATGCATAATTTTTTCTATGGGTAAGTTGTATGGCTTATTGTAGGTTATGTAATGCTCTCCCGTAAACATTCCCTTATCTCTATCGAAATACATTGCTCCTCTTGCTCCCCAAAGGCCAGCAATAAAATGACCCTCAGAATCTTCGAGAAACGCATTGTACCAGTCGGAGCGCAACGTATTTTGCTCGAGGGCATATCGTTTAAATGTCTTTGTTTTAGGATTGTAACTATTGAAGCCCACTCCGGACCATAAACCAATCCATAGAATACCCTCCGAATCGAAGTAAAGCGATGAAATACGCTCCGACGAAAGCCAATTGTCGCTTCCTCGCTTCCCTTGAATCTGCTTGAATTCACTATGTCCAGGCTCGAGAATGCTAAGTCCATGGTGTGCTGTACCAACGTATAGCGTTCCATCAGTATCCTGGGCAATGGCAGTCACGTTATTGTCCGACAGACTTTTATCATCTCCAGGGATATGAAAATAGTAGCTAAAATTTTTGGAACGCTGGCTAAGCAGGCTTACCCCTTCGCGTGTCCCTGCCCAGATATTGCCCGCCTTATCGATATAAACCTTATTAATATGATTATGAACAATTGACTTGGGGTTGTTTTTATTATTCCTGTATGCTACAAATTGATTTTTTGCATCATCGTATTTTAGTAAACCAAATCCAGAGCCAAACCATAAAGCACCTGCGGTATCTTCAACCGCTGAGTAGCTCGATGAGGAATGGATCCTATTAAATTTTTCTGTATCGGGGAAAAACTCGTAAATTCCATCAAGCCCCATCACATACCATTTACCTTTTGAAGTTTCGTAAATGTCGGCCAAATCGTTTTCGCGCTTCCCGCCTGCATTTATATCACCTGAGTAGATATTGTGTATTGTTTCATTCCTTTTGTTAAGTTTTATGATTGGTGTATTCCTGCCGCCAACCCAAATATCTCCATGGCTGTCCTCAAAAATGGTATGATAGCGGTAGTAAGGTTGGGCGCTGGCTATGTGTGAGAAGTGTTTCCATTTCTCTGTTTTTATATCAAAAGAAGATAGAACCCCACCCAGGGTTTCAATCCACAATGTATTAGATTTAGCTGAAAAGTATAGCTTACGGATATGGTTTGTACGGGGTGAGTTTGGATCACCTATGGTAGCTTGGAAATGTTGGATATTTCCATGGTCAAGGCTCAATCGGCATAGCCCATCCGTGGTTCCAATCCAAAGAAAGTCTTGGCTGTCAATGGCTAAGGTTAGCACTGAGTTCCCAGGTATGCTGTTTGGATTTTCGGGATTATGAAAAAAGTTTACAAACGAATAGCCATCGTAGCGCGACAAACCATTCTCGGTCGCAAACCACATGAACCCATTCTTATCCTGAATAATATCGTTAACAGTATTATGGCTGAGACCATCTTGGACAGTATAATTAGCAAAGCGCGAAAATCTATCAACATCAACTTGCTGTGTGAAAGCTGTTGATGTGAAAGCTAACACTATTGCTAGAAAGGCCTTGATTCGGGGAGAGATCATTGCAAAAGAATTAAATCCTTTGCCAAATTAAGCTTTTTTATCTAAAAATCATCTTTAGATAGTTAGGCGAAACAACAAATTGCTACTTTTGAGCACCTTGCGCAACCAAAAAAGTATGATTGACTTAAATAAGAAATTATGGCAATGGATTGCCATGCTTGCACTGGCCCTTATATGGGGAAGTTCGTTTATCCTCATGAAGAAGGGGTTGGTTGCATTCTCTTTTATACAGGTTGCCGCCATCAGGGTTTTCTTTGGGTTTGTACTACTGCTTCCTGTAATCTATAGGCATTTGGGTAAGATTAACAAGGCAAACCTAAAGAACATTTCCATTGTGGGGTACGCTGGCATATTCTTTCCAGCATTCCTCTTTGCGCTTGCGCAAACCCATATCACTAGCGCCCTATCGGGTATGCTAAACAGCTCAGCAACCCTTTTTGCGCTAATTGTGGGTATACTATTTTACAAGAATAAGCCAACCCTAAACCAAGTAGTAGGTGTAATAATTGGTTTTATTGGTGCATTAGCATTGATAACGGGTGGAGACTTTAGCGCCATTTTTGGCACCAACTCCTATGCGCTATACGTAATAATTGCAACCATTGGCTATGGCATTAATGTGAACGAGGTAAAGTTTAAGCTGCCCAATATGAATGGTATTCAAATCACCAGCTTATCTTTCCTAACGGTTGGGCCAGTTGCTGGGGTAATCCTACTATTTACCGATTTAGGGGCGGCATGGGATTCGCCCTATTTTTGGCAAAGCCTTGGGGCGGTGCTAGCATTATCGGCTTTTGGCTCGGTGCTATCGCTATTCGTTTTCAACAATCTAATTCGTTACACCAATGCGCTTTTTGCCAGCTCGGTAACCTACATCATCCCTTTCTTTGCCATTCTGTGGGGCATTTCCGATGGAGAAACGGTAAATTTTGTACAAATCCTTGGCATCATAATCGTTCTGCTGGGCGTTTACATGGTAAACCGAAGGCAAAGGGTGAAAAGAGTATAGAAGAAACCTACGGCATATCTATCTCGTTAATCTTTTTTGGCTTCAGCATTTATGTCTATCAATTTAGTTAACTTGCCTTAAAAAAGATAAAGCATGGTACAAAAGATAAGTATTATCCTCTGCGGGGTGGCAATGGTTCTATTTAGTGGCTGCTCATCCATCGAAATTGAGGAAGGTGTATCGTTAAGCCTTGCTCAAGAACGCAAATCCTCCATTAGTAACATAGAGTATAAGCTTCACTTCGATATCCCAAGTGAGATATCCGATAGCGTTGTTGGAGAGGTAGAAATATCGTTCGAAACGGTTAAAGCAATTCCCATAGTACTTGATTTTAGAGCCAAAAAATCTATGGTTAAATCGGTTATGCTTAAGGGTAAAGCCATTGAGTATAGGTTTCGGAACGGGCATATTATAATTCCCAAAAAGCATGTTGATGCTGGTATAAATACCTACCGAGTTAAATTTATCTCCAACGATGGGTCGCTTAATAGGCGTAACGATTTTTTATACACGCTGTTGGTTCCCGATAGGGCATCAACAGTATTTCCTTGCTTCGATCAGCCCGACCTAAAGGCAACTTTTAACCTTTCCCTAAACATTCCTTCTGCCTGGAATGCACTATCGAATGGTGCAATTCATAATGTTGAAAATGTAAATGAAAAGATTAAACACGTTCAGTTTGCAAACACTAAACCTATCAGCACATACCTTTTTGCTTTTGCCGTTGGAAATTTTGGTTATGTGACCAGATCAGTTGGTGGTTATGAATTTACTGTGTACCATCGCGAAACCGATCAGCAAAAATTGGACAGAAATTTGCCCATACTGTTCGATTTGCACGCACAATCGCTCGGCTGGCTCGAGGAGTACACCGGCATTAAATATCCATACGAAAAGCTAGACTTTATCCTTATTCCCGGATTTCAGTACAGCGGAATGGAGCACCCCGGAGCAATTTACTACCGCGATAGTCGGTTGCTGCTCGATGAGCACCCCTCCGAGAGCCAGAAACTTAGGCAGGCCAATCTAATTGCACACGAGGTGGCACACCAATGGTTTGGTAATTTGGTTACCATGCGATGGTTCAACGACGTGTGGCTTAAGGAGGTTTTTGCAGGCTTTATGGCCGATCAAATAGTCAACCCACAGTACCCATCAATTAACCATGAGCTAAGCTTTATGCTATCGCATTTTCCCAGTGCCTACTCTGTGGATAGAACTAAAGGGGCAAACCCCATTGTGCAGCAGCTCGACAATATGCTTAACGCCGGCACCCTTTACGGCGATATAATATATCATAAAGCGCCTATAATGATGCAGCAGCTGGTGATGCTCATGGGGCACGAACCTTTCCAAAGAGGGGTGCAGGACTACCTTAAATCGTACCAGATGGGCAATGCCAGCTGGAGTGAGCTTGTGGATATACTTGACAAGTACACTGATATAAATTTGAAGGATTGGGCTCAAATATGGACTGAAAGGGTTGGTCGCCCTGCAGCATACTACTCGCTAGCAAACAACTCAAATATTTTAAGATTTGAGGCCTTAAATGCTACCCCCCTCCCTCCCATGCATATAGATATTTGTTTTGGCAACAAAGTGGAGCAAACCCAGCAGCTTTGGCTGCAAGAACTACCTGCCTCGATACAGGTTGAGCCGCAGGCTGATAGGCCAATTGCATTAACTGTGAATAGCGGTGGAATGGCCTACGGGTACTTTATGCCCGACAGCTTAACGCTAATCAAGATGCTGCAGAAAGGGTTGTTTTCGGCAAATGATGTTGCACGAGCAGCTCAGCACCTATCGTTACACGAGATGCTGCTCGATGGTCATATAGATGTTGATGAATACATCCGTATGGTTACTGCTTGTATTAAAACCGAGGCTGAGCCACAGATACAAAACTACCTGCTTAACATGCTATCCAACGTATTCTGGCGCTTCACAAATCAGGAGATTCGCGACAATTTGGCCGATAGTATTGAAGAAATGCTTTGGAGTATGGTTAACAGTAAACAGCCTATAGAGCAGCGCAGAGCAGCCCTATCGACTCTGTTTTCGGTTTTCACATCCAATGAATCGTTTAGCAGGTTATACTCGGGGTGGGCTCAGCAAAAGGTGTGCAACATTCCGCTAAGCGAGAATGAGCGTACCCGTCTTGCTTACGAGCTAATGATACGCAAACCCGATCTTTACCATACCATTGCGCTTGGTGAAATTGAACGTATAAACAATCCCGACAGGGTGGCGCAGTTTGATTTTACTCTCAATGCCGTTTCGCCCAATCCAAGCCATAGGGTCGATTTTTTCGAAAAATTGGCAGATCCTGCAAACCGAAAGCCCGAACCTTGGGTTGCCGAAGCGCTCAGGTGGTTACATCATCCCCTACGCTCCGATTTTGGCATTCGGTTTATTGAGCCCTCGCTCAATATGCTTCCCGAAATCCAGCGCACGGGCGATATATTCTTCCCTAAGAGTTGGCTCGATGCTACCCTATGGGGACACTCATCGCCCGAAGCACTAGAGGTGGTTGAAAGTTGGCTTGAGGCAAACCCCAACCTTTCGCCTAATCTAAAAATGAAGCTACTCCAATCGGCCGATATGCTTTATAGGGCAAACAATAGGCAAAGTGAGTAATACGAAACGCGGGGAGTAATTTGCTCCCCGCGTTTCGTATTACATATTTTATGGGTGGTTAGTTTCGCCCCATCAACTTCTCTTTCCTTAAAAATTCTTTGTAGCGCTTCACCTCCTTGGTCATAACGGGTGCTAAAAGCAGTAACGCTATCAGGTTAGGAATTGTCATAAAGGTAATAACCATATCTACAAAGTTCCACACAATATCGATACCCCAAATTGCACCAAAAAAAGTGAAAAGAGCAAAAATGAAGTAGTATGGCTTAATGGCCTTATCGCTAAATATGTACTGTATGGCCCGGCTACCGTAGTACGACCAGCTAATAATAGTTGAGAATGCGAAAAGCAGCAAACCAAGAGTAACTACATGGGTAGCAAATCCACCTAAGCCTACGCGGCCCATCCCCTCCTGAAAACCCTCAATTGTCATTCCAACCCCTTGAATACCCGAAGTCCACGCACCCGAAATTATTACAACCAATGCCGTAAGAGTACAAATGATTAGGGTGTCAACCATGGGTTCGAGCGAAGCAACAAAACCCTCGCGCATTGGATGCTCTGTTTTAGCTGCTGCGTGGGCCATTGGGGCCGACCCCTGCCCTGCCTCGTTGGAGAAAAGGCCTCGCCTAACACCCCACACCAATGTCATGATGAAGGTTGAGCCCACAAAACCGCCTGTGGCGGCTGTTCCAGTAAACGCATCGCTAATAATTAGGCCAAAAGCACTTGGGATATCTCTCCAGTGGACGCCTATTACAATTATTGCCGATAAAAAGTAAAGAGCCGCCATGAAGGGTACTAGGGTTGATGTTACATTGGCAATTCGTTTTAATCCGCCAACAATAATTAGTAACACTAGTACTGCAAGGATAATTCCTGTAACTAATATTGGTACGTTGTAGCTGGTAAGCAGTACATCGGAAATGGAGTTAGCTTGAGCCATATTGCCTGTACCAAGTGTACAAAGAGCAGCTGCTCCAGCAAATACTAGTGCGAGGGGTTTTGCAAATCGCCCCAGCTTTTCTTTCAGTCCAATCTCAATATAATACATAGGGCCACCCGATATGGATCCGTCGTCGTTAACCTTTCTAAAAATTTGAGCAAGGGTACACTCCACCATTTTAAGCATCATGCCAAAAAAGCCAGTTACCCAAAGCCAAAATATTGCACCTGGGCCACCGAGGTATATGGCCAGCGAAACGCCTACAATATTACCAGTACCCACAGTACCCGACAGGGCTGTTGTGAGAGCCTTAAAATGGCTCACATCGCCTGTCTCGTCCTTCTTGCTGTATTTACCTGCCACAAGCCTTAAAGCGTGCCTAAAGTGCGATATCTGTAAAAACTTGAATTTAAAGGTAAAGTATATACCTGTTGGAACAAGCAGTAAAAGAATTAGATAACCCCCAACGTACTCATTGTAAAACGAAATCACGTTGTTGATTGACTCGAGGATTGGATTCATAATTTTTAGGGTTGTTTTTTAAAGGGTTAAGAATTTATGATTGCTAAAAATAGAATAGTAATTGCATAATGCAAAATTTATAAAGGTTGATTTTCTGTCGTAAATATTTTCAATAGCTCTTTGCAAACCACGTTCTTGTAATTTCTGCTCCATTTAACATCAAATTTTTTAGATACCCTTTACTTCGAAAGGTTCAAAACTAATGTGAATTAAATAGCAAAGGGTTGGCTTATGCCAACCCTAAACTAATATTTAGCAATGAAGTATGGTTATTCCTCTGTAATTTTTTGGATTGCCTGATCGAGCTGAAGCGACTTTAGCCTGAGGTAGTGGTTAAGCGCTTTGTTGATAAGCTCGTCGGTTGTTTCACCCATGAATGGTGCAAGAATCTTTATCTTCTTCATAATTAGCGGGTCAATTGCAACCTTCGATTCTGCTGGGTTCACTTCGGTACTGCCGGGGATAGGCACTGTGTCAGTAGGTACACCCTCTTCCTTGATGAAACGAGTGTTCGACATCAGGGCCTTCTGGATGTCGTTTATGGTATGCTTACTCTTCTTAGCCATATATCTTAAGTATTTCTTTTGCCAAATCGTTGTAATCGTCGGCGCCTCTACTCTTAGGAGCATAATCGTATACCGATTGTTTAAATGCGCCCGATTCCATTAGCGAAATATCCTGCCGGATGTATGTATTGAAAAGTTTCCCCTTAAAGTTTTGATTTTCGGATAGGCTATGAATTACGGCCTGGCTAAACTTGGTGCGAGGATCAAGCTTAACAAATAGTATCCCCGCTAAATCCAAATCCGGATTCATCCTTTTCTTCACCTTTTCTGATATCAGCATAATTCTATCGAGCCCAATAAAGGCAAAATTTTCGGCCTGCATAGGAACAATAAAATGGTTGGCGGCCACCATCGAGTTTATCGAAAGGGTTCCCAGGCTGGGTGGACAGTCTATTAGAATAAAATCGAAATCATCAGCCACTTTGTCGAGCTGCTCGCGGAGCATATACTCCCTACCAGGCTCATTGTTAAGCTGAAACTCAAAATCGAGAAGTTTCTCACTTGATGGAATAAGGCTCAACTTTCCGTTCTTAATCATAACATCATCCAACGTTGCGCTCCCAACCAGCAAGTCGCCCACTCCTACTTCAGGCGTGTCGGCTCCAAAGGCCGAGGTTAGGTTACACTGGCTATCGAGGTCGACCAGAAGAACTCGCTTTCTTTTTTTTGTTAATGCTGCACCAAGGTTTAGAACGGTTGTGGTTTTGCCTGTCCCTCCCTTATTGTTTATTATACTGATAATGTTTGCCATACAGAGCTGGTTAAATTGAATTGCTTCATTTTAAAGCACTAATATATGAATTTTTACTGCAATGCCACACTGCCAATGATTTTAAACATAGCCGATGAGTAATTATAATAGCTTTTAACACTATTTTCATAAAGATTTTGGTCATTTTACATAACTTTACCAACATAATTTGGTTAATAAGATTGTAGTGAAACCGTAAATTTTAATTGTTATGAAAATCTTTTGGAGACATTCATTCCTCTTGATTTTTGTCTTGCTGGGCTACGTGGGTAATGCACAGCTTACAAGGGATTTGCATAAGCTTTACCATCCCGCCTACTTCAGTCAGGCTTCGAGTGATTCAAGCCAATTCGACCCATGGCGAATTGCTTCGAGCAAACCTACCTACTCCGTTGAGCTGGGAACCAGCTACTCCTCGTTTGGTGGAGGACTTTCATCAACATTTATCAGCCCTACCGTTTCGTTTATGGCCACCGATAAGCTACAAATTGTGGCAGGCGGGAGGTTTACCCAAACCAATATGGGTGGTTTGCCATTCCTCAGCTCGGAGCTGGGTCAGGTTGGTGAACAGCAGATGTCGGGTAATCCAACCGAAGCCTTTGCCTACGGGCATTATCAGATAAATGAGAAGTTGAGCGTTTACGGAATGGGTGCCTTTGGAAAAAATCAGCTATACATATCGCCGTTTCAAAGCGGGGTAACAAAGGCCGACTATCAGCAGCTATCGTTTGGAATGGACTATAAAATATCGGATAGGGTAAGTATTGGCGCATCCTTTGGGGTTAACAACGGCCCCTCATGGGGTGTATCGCCTTTTGGCAACCCTTATCACAATCGGATGAATCCATTCTTTCCATAAATTGATATCATTATAAATGCGAAAGCGGGGGCATAAAACCCCGCTTTTACTTTTATATCAACTTGTTGTTCTATTCGGCCTCCACAAGCTGCTTAAATGTGATATGCTTGTTGTGATATAAGCCTGTCATAAATTTTACCACCCTCTCCTCGGCAGGATGAATCTTATCGCCAAGTCGCTCTGTCAAATCAGCGCAAATCTCCCCTACGCTTTGCTTACCATCAATGGCCATCCAAACTGCAGAGCCCAACTCATCGAGATGAATAGAGATGTAAATGGACTTTCGTGCTGGTATAAAAAATCGGGCAAACTTCTCGTTCTTAAACTTGGGAATTAGTATGGTAACTATCCCATTATCGTCAACCTTATGGTCGTGAATACGAATGGGGATTAGGTCCAGCGCACTTGTATTCTTTAAAATCTTTCTCCTCTTAAAAAAACTTGCCATATCTATAATTGTTGATTTTAATAAGAAAGTAAAGCCGATGACGTTTCATCGGCTTTACTTTTATAAATGGTTCTTTAGATTAATGTCCAACGCTTGGAGGAGCTGGTTCATCAGGGTTACCTGCATTACGTAATGGCACCATAATAAGAATTAGGGCCACAATAATAATCACTATAAATCCGATAAGGAAACCAGGGTTTTTGAAGAACGAGAACACCTCGAAGAGGAAAATGCCACCCACTGCAAACATGGCCACCACTAGCCCCATGAGCGCCTCTCCGGCAATTAGTCCAGATGCCAAAAGCACCCCAACATTCTCTGTGCGTTGCTTTTGCGCTTCGTTGAGCTTGCGCTTGTTCGACATCATATCCATAATACCCTTAATGATACCACCCACAAATATTGCAAATGTTGTTGTTAGGGGAAGATACATACCCACGCTAACAAGCATAGGGCTCTTCACCTGCATAAGAATAAAGCCAACTCCCATGAACATACCCACAATAATTAATGGCCATGCCATTTCGCCGCCCACAATACCACGAGCCAGAATGGCCATAAGGCTTGCTTGGGGTGCAGGAAGTTCTTGGCTGCCAAATCCACCAACGTACCCCTCAATATTACCACGGGCAATATCACCATCGTTAAGAATGGTAAGGATGAAGAACATTACAGCACCAGAGGCAACCACACCAATAATATTACCTATCTCCATTTTCCATGGTGTTCCGCCAAGGATATGCCCAGTTTTAAGATCCTGAAGCATTTCGCCAGCCACGGCAGCCGAAACGCAAACAATGGCAGCAACACCAAGTACAGCCGCAACACCAGCATCACCACCATCGATACCAAGGATTACAAGCACTAAGGCAGTAACCAGCAATGCGGTAAGGGTTAGACCACTCACAGGGTTGTTCGATGAGCCAATCAAGCCCACTAGGTAACCAGAAACGGCGGCAAAGAAGAAGGCCAGAATTGTCATTAGCACAGCCACAACAATTGCTACCCACATAGCAGTTTTAAAAATAAAGAAAGTGATAACAAAGGTTAGGATGGCAACAGCAATAATACCAATGACGGTGAAGGAGAAGCTGATATCCTTTTCTATTCTATTGGTATCGGCTGGTGTACCCGCCGCAGCTTTCTTTACATCTCTTACCGAGCGGGCAATGCCCTCAATTAGGTTATGCCTCATATTGTATAGGGTAAAAGCTGCTCCCACCAGCATACCTCCAATGGCAATTGGACGAACAATACGAGCCCACACGTCCTTAGCAGCAGCAAGCCACTCGGCCGATGTTGCTGTTTCGGCCAACTCCATTGATGGGCCAATAAAGTATAGTATAATTGGGGTTAAAAGTCCCCAGGCAATTATACCACCGCTAAATGCCAAGGCACCAAGCTTTGGGCCAATGATGTAGCCAACGCCAATGTATGCGGGGCTAACTCCGGGTGAGCCCAGGAACATACCTCCTTGCCCTGTGAAGCTACTTCCGGCAATAGTTTGCTTGCCCCATACAATAAAGCTCTCCCATGCGGTGGCAAAAAGCTTAAATTCAGCCAGAATTTTAACCACAGCACCAACGATCATAGCACGGAATAGGAATTTTGATCCACCGCCACCTGAGCGACCAGCCTTATGAATCTCCGCAGCAGCAACACTTTCAGGGAAAGGTAACTCTGTGCTTTCAACCATAACCCTACGAAGTAGGGCAACGAACATTATACCTAGAAATCCACCAGCAATTAGAATAAGCGTGGATGTAAGGTAATTGCCTGCTGTAAAAAATGGGTCCCAAAGCCCAGCAACAAAGAATGCAGGCAAGGTAAAGATGGCTCCTGCCGCAACAGATTCCCCAATTGCACCAACGGTACGGGCTATATTCTCCTCAAGAATACTACCTTTCACCATTTTAAGAATGGCCATACCCACCACTGCAGCAGGATACACCGCAGCAATGGTCATACCTGCTTTTAAGCCCAAGTAGGCATTGGCTGCTCCTAGCACAACTGACATCACCAAGCCAATGAGCAACGCCCTCAGCGTGAACTCCTTCATATTTGTTTCGGCCGAAACAAATGGAACGAACTTTTTTGGTTCAGACATAAATGTTAGAATTTTAGTTTAGCAAAATTGTAAAAGCATTTTTCAGCTGCAATTTGCTAATTTTTCTGCTAATTACAATTAATACTATTTTATTTTTTACGTTTGGGCTTTTGCTATAATAAAAATGAGCCACCCGTCTATATAAACGAGTAGCTCAATTGACAATGCCTTTCTGTTTATTATCTATTATCCATAAATCTCTTTTTTGGATGCTTTAAGAGTATTCTTTAGTAATGAGACAATTGTGAGTGGCCCAACACCGCCGGGAACCGGCGTTATGTAGCTACACTTGGGCGAAACCTCATCAAACTTAACGTCGCCTAGCAGTTTCCAGCCCGATTTGGTAGTATCGGATTTTACTCGTGTAATTCCAACATCGATTACTGTTGCCCCCTCCTTTACCATATCGGCGGTAACAAACTCGGCTTGGCCAAGCGCCACAATAAGTATATCGGCAGTTCGTGTAATAGAGGGAATATCCTTGGTGCGGCTATGGCAAATGGTAACGGTACAATCGCCTGGTATGCCTTTCTGCGATAGCAGATTGGCTATGGGACGGCCAACAATATTGCTACGACCTAACACCACACAGTGCTTGCCCGATGTTTCAATCTTATATCTGCGCAAAAGTTCAATTATCCCATCGGGTGTGGCCGACACGTATGCAGGTAACCCAATCACCATTCGCCCCACGTTAACCGGATGAAACCCATCGACATCCTTCTTGGGATCGATTGCCTCAATAACCTTTTGGTCGGAGATGTGATTTGGTAATGGCATTTGAACTATAAAACCATCAACCTCGGGGTTGTTGTTTAGCTTATGAACTTCATTTAGCAACTCATCCTCGGAAATACTCGCATCGAATCGGAGTACTTCGCTCCTAAATCCTACCTGTGCACAGGCTTTCTCCTTGTGCCCTACATATGTTTCGCTAGCACCATCTTTACCAACCAGAATGGCTACTAGGTAGGGGATTTTACCACCGTTGGTCTTTATCTGAGTAACCTCTTGGGCTATCTCTTCCTTAACCTCATTGGCAATCTTTTTTCCGTCTAGTAGTTCCATGGCTTATCTGTTTAGTGTTTGTTAGTTCGATTACATAATCGTTTATCTGCGGGGCATATTGGCCATCATACGGCCCAAGTTCTTGCCTCCTCCTCCAGAAACCATCTTCATCATCTTGCGCATATCATCAAACTGCTTTATAAGCCTGTTTACATCCTGGATAGAAGTTCCACTCCCCGATGCAATACGCTTACGGCGCGAACCATTGAGCAATGCGGGGTTCTCCCTCTCGTCGGGGGTCATGGAGTGAATTATGGCCTCAACACCTTTAAAGGCATCGTCATCAATATCGATATCTTTCATCATCTTGCCCATACCGGGAATCATTCCAGCCAAATCTTTTAGGTTACCCATTTTCTTAACCTGACCAATTTGCGAAAGGAAATCGTTGAAGTTGAATTGGTTCTTGGCAATCTTTTTTTGTAGCTTGCGAGCCTCTTCGGCATCGTACTGCTCCTGTGCACGTTCTACCAGCGACACCACGTCGCCCATTCCCAGTATCCTGTCGGCCATCCTGTCGGGGTGGAACACATCTAGGGCCTCCATCTTTTCGCCGGTGCTAACAAACTTAATGGGTTTGCTTACCACCGCACGAATTGAAAGTGCAGCACCACCTCTTGTATCACCATCGAGCTTAGTAAGCACTACGCCGTTGAAGTTTAGCCTGTCGTTAAACTCCTTGGCTGTGTTAACGGCATCCTGACCCGTCATGGAGTCGACCACGAAGAGGATTTCGTTGGGATCAACTGCCTTTTTGATGGCTGCCACCTCCTTCATCATCTCCTCATCAACAGCCAAACGACCCGCGGTATCAATTATCACCACATCATGCTTGTTCTGCTTGGCATGCTTAATGGCATCCTTGGCAATGGAAACGGGATCCTTACTGCCATCAACGGTGTATACAGGAACATTTATCTGCTCGCCCAAAACCTTAAGCTGGTCGATTGCAGCAGGTCGATAAACGTCGCCAGCCACAAGCAATGGGCTTTTGCTCTTCTTGCTCTTTAAGTGATTAGCTAACTTACCCGAAAAGGTTGTTTTACCCGAACCCTGAAGACCAGCAATAAGAATAACCGATGGGTTGCCCCCAAGGTTAATATCTTCGGCCTTGCCCCCCATTAGCTCAGCAAGCTCATCGTGCACTACCTTAACAATAAGCTGACCTGGCTTAAGGGAGTTAAGCACATCCATACCCAACGCCTTACGCTTTACCACATCGGTAAATTGCTTTGCAATTTTAAAGTTTACGTCGGCATCGAGCAGGGCTTTACGCACATCCTTTAACGTTTCGGCAACGTTAATTTCACTAATTTTCCCTTCGCCCTTGATGAGTTTAAAAGATCTCTCGAGTCTTTCCGTTAAATTATCGAACATACTGAAATGTGGATTTGAAATGTATAGCTGAATTAATCAGCGCAAATATAACAAAAAACCATAAATTTAGTTTAGGTAAAGCAAAGGCGCTAATGAAGAATCGTTAGCGCCTTGACAAAACAAACTGGATACCTGCAAATTACTTTTTCCGTCCCCCAACAAGCGTGTTATAGTCTAGGTAGTACAACATCCGTAGCGAGATACTATTTCCCTTTCCTGTGTTCCATAGCTCTCCTACATTATCGAAATACTGGCTACGAACATGGGAGTTTGAGGTTTCAATCACATTTTTCCACACTACGCTAAGTACGCTTCCGGGTGCAAAGTGCCACTCGTAGGTTAAATCGATATTAAAGAGGTTATAGTTGATGTTTCTCTCGAAATCAGCATCAGCAATAGGCGTAGAAAGGGTGCCATCGTAATTAAGGCTATGGTAACTTGAATAATCTAACCAACGCCAGTAGTGCCTTAGCCTAATGTTTATGAACGAATTTGCGGTGAAAGTGTACAGGGCATCGAGGGTGTTGGTAAGTGTTGACACATCGCGTAGCCCCATAAAGATTTCTGAATTATCGTTGGCTCTTCCAACGTATCCAATATCATTCCTGCTAAAGTCTTGCTGTATTTGATAAACCACAAAGAAACTGTTGCTAAACCGTATGCGAGGGGAAAAACGGAACGAAAACTGATCCATACCCATGCTCTCCGAACGCCAGTAGCTAGTTCGGGTATCGATGGCTAAAGGCTTTCGATAGTCCGATGAGGTAGTGAAGTTACCTGCAAATCGACGAGGACGAATAACCATACGGCCATCAACACGGGGCTCATCGTAATCATGTGTTTCGCGTGGATCCATCCAAAACTCTCCGCTAACGTAGTGATATGTTTTGGCAAAAGTGGTACGAAAATTTATGTAAAAATGCGATGAGGTGTAAACCATTGGATTATGAAGCATAGAGTAGGATCCACCAATCCAGCTATTCCAGTTTAGCAACTTCCAAAAAGGTTTGTAAACCCTATACCCAACGCCACCCCCGTTGCTAAACTCGTTGGCCTTTTGCAGATAACCCATATCGTTGGGGTTGTAATTCTTGCTCTCGGTATTGGTCCAGGTCTCAAAAAGCAGGTTCCCAGAAGTTTTATGTAATCCAAGATTATATTTATAACCCAAATCTAGATCGTCTTCAGCTATCTGACTTACTACACCCTTACCTGTAATGGCATATGTATTTGCCTTATCGCGCAAAACAAAGTCGGTTGCCGTAACATTCGATGTGTACCTTGAACTAGGTATTAAAAGATTGGTATTTGCTAGGCTAACGTAGGAGTTATTCTTTAGCGTTTGGTCAAATACCATCATATTGTAATTTGTAAATCCTTGGGTTAGAACATCTCTCTCCTCTTGGTTTACCGTGTCGCGTATGGTTGCATAGGTGTTAGATGTCATTGCATTGAGAAAACCGATACCCAAGCCAGATGATGTGCGGCCCGAAACCTTTGTGGCATTAATCATAGCGGTTTCCTGTGGATTAGCAATAATCTGCTCATGTTCGTCCAATTGGCCAGAAACTCCGCTGTACTCCTTGGGGCGAGTGCCTATTCGGCGAGAGTAAAATATCCCTCCTTTTTGAAATAGATCCATTCCCTCGTTAAAAAAGGGACGCTGCTCGCCGTACTGCACCTCGTAAGGCGAAATGTTAAGTACCTTATCGTCCGATTTTACCTGTCCAAAGTCGGGTATCAGGGTCATATCCAGAGTGAAACTCTCAGTAAGGCCAAGCTGCACATCCATTCCACCATTTAGCTGCCAAGCTAGCGATTTGTTATCGGGGTGTTTATCGATATAACCCGACACGTATGGGCTAAACGATAATCGAATGGGAGTATTAATGTCACGAATACCAGATAGTTCGCCCGACTGATTAACAATACCCGATACTGAGTTATCGATGGGATTCCATGAACTCCACTCGTTGTATCGCTTAATAAGTCTTCGGAAATTAAGCCCCCAATTACCATCAATCCTACTTGAAAAACGAAGTGCCGAAAAGGGAATACGCAACTCGGCAAACCACCCCTCATCGGTAATGGTTACAGCACTTTCCCAAACTGCATCCCAGCTTCTATCGGTTGAATTACCCGTTCTTCGAACATCGGCCTGAACGCCCGATGCAGAAACAATAAATTCAAGGTAGTTTATTCCGTCGTTGTATGGGCTAATTAAAACGCTAAACGCATCGGCCTTTAAATTATCTGCATTATCGCGCTTACCCAGTTCCCTGTATACATTGTCAGGTTCTTCGTCGAAAAGTGAAGCACCAATATATATGGAGACATCATCGTACAAAATTCTCACCTCGGAACGTTCCGATGGGTATGAGCCGTTGAAAGGTTCGTACTGAAAGAATTCATCGGCCACCTGAGCATTTCTCCAGGCATTCTCGTCCAACACCCCATCGATTCTAATGGGCTCTTCAATTCGGTATGCGGTTATCTTACGCTTGCCCTCTGGCAAATCCTTTTGAGGGCGTGCATGGGCAAAGGGCATAAATATGCTGGATACTATAATAAATGTTAGTATTCTTCTTTTAATCATTGTGAAAAGTGATAAGTGTCCCCAATTGTTTGTCGTCAGAGTTTTGAAACGTAAAGGTAGCAAAGGTTTAACGGTGTGTGGTGCTTTTTTTGTATGATATAGATCATACGCAAAGCGACCCCAAAATAATGGGGTCGCTTTGCACTTGTAATCAGACTTAATGGACTACCTTTGACTAATCCAATTAACTATCTCTTCGGAATCGGGGCTTTCACGAGGCGATACGGATTTAACCACCCTACCCTCCTCATCAATAAGAAACTTTTGAAAATTCCACGTAACCTTTGCATCCACCACACCGTTCTCATCCTTACTGGTTAGCCACTGGTACAGTGGGTGAATATCTGATCCTTTAACAGATATTTTCGACATCATGGGGAAGGTTACCCCATAGTTCTGACTGCAAAACTCCATAATCTCATCGTTTGAGCCAGGCTCTTGATTCATAAAGTTATTAGCCGGAAAACCGATGATGACAAAGTTTTTGCTTTTGTACTGCTTGTATAGCTTCTCTAGTATTTCGTACTGTGGAGTTAGTCCACATTTCGAAGCTGTATTTACAACCATTACCTTTTTACCCTTTAGGCTTGATAGCGGGAATTGCTGTCCACTGATGGTCTCGACTGTAAAGTCATGCAGCGTTTTTTGCTGCGCCATTCCTAGCATCGAACCTGCAACGATGCTAACGGCTAGTATGAATAGTTTTTTCATTGTTTAATATTGAATTGTTTACCATTAAACACCTCATTAAGCTAATTGTTTTCAAAGTATTCTAAGAATTATCGAAAATGATACATTGTTTTATCTATAGTTGTAAATTGCAAGTCCATTGCAAAAGCGCTTAACCAAAAAATAATAACTATGAAAAGAAAACCAATTTTAGCACCATTGCTTTTGATTTTGCTTATCCTATCGGTTGGTTATAATGTTTATAGTTGGATAAAGGCAAGCCGAATTGAACATAGCATTGAATCGGCAGAAAAGCTTTTCAACCTACAATTTACTAAGGCCGAGAGAGATTCACTAAAGGATGGTGTAGCCGAGGCCATTGAGAAGTACAAGCTAATTCATGAGTTTGATATACCTAACGACCTGGCACCTGCTCTTGTCTTTTCCCCTATTCCAGTGAACTATAATCCAAAGCTCAGGGAGCAGAGGTCAGATTTTTGTATTCCCAATGCCAAAGCTGTTCCTGACAATTTGGAAGACTTAAGCTATTACACCGTTGCCGAGCTGTCGTCCCTCATACAAAGTAAGCGCATTACATCCGAGAGCCTTACACGGATGTATATTGAAAGGCTTAAACGCTACGACCCCGAACTTTTCTGCGTTATAACCCTGCTTGAAGACAGGGCCATTAAACAGGCCAAGGCTATGGATGAAGAAATTTCAACGGGGAAATACCGTGGCCCACTTCACGGTATTCCCTATGGTGTAAAAGACCTACTGGCTCTTGAAGGATATCCATTTACCTATGGCTCACCAATTTACCACGATCAAGTGGCGAAAATTACCTCTCCGGTAATTAGTAAACTCGAAGAAGCAGGCGCTGTGCTGGTTGCCAAGCTATCGCTGGGAGAACTTGCCTGGGGTGATGTGTGGTTTGGCGGAAAAACCCGAAATCCTTGGAATACCGATATGGGATCAAGCGGATCATCGGCAGGCTCGGCATCGGCCACTGCTGCAGGCTTGGTTCCCTTTGCCATTGGATCCGAAACCTGGGGATCCATCGTATCGCCATCAACTGTTAATGGGGTAACTGGCCTGCGGCCAACCTTTGGTAGGGTTAGCCGAACCGGGGCAATGGCATTATCATGGACAATGGATAAAATTGGCCCCATATGCCGCACGGCACAGGATTGTGCCATTGTAATTGATGCCATAGCAGGCACAGATGGAGATGACCCAACGCTGGTTGATAAGCCAATTAGTATTGATTTAAAGGCTGATGTCCTTAGGTTGAGAGTTGGGTACGCCAAGGACTATTTCGACAAGGAATATGGCTTTAAAACTAACGACAGCATTGCGCTAGAGGTTTTAAAGGATATAGGTATTGAGCTTATACCCGTAACTCTACCTGAGCACTTACCTATGGAAGCCCTTTCAATTATTCTCGATGTGGAGGCAGCGGCCGCATTTAGTCATCTCACGCTATCGAATATGGATGATTTGATGGTGCGACAAGGCAAGATGGCTTGGCCAAACTTTTTCCGTAAAGCTCGTTTTATCCCTGCAGTTGAGTACCTTCAGGCCAATCGGATTAGAACAGTTCTAATAGAGGAATTCGTAAAGCTATTTGATGAGGTTGATGTAATTGTAACCCCTAGTTTTGGTGGAAACCAGCTGCTAATGACCAATCTTACTGGGCATCCTGCACTGGCAATGCCCACTGGTTTCTCCAGCTCAAAGCTGCCCACAAGTATTACACTTATTGGCAACTGGTACCGCGAGGATCAGATCTTGCTGTTGGGTAAAGCTTATCAGGATAAGACCCAGTGGTACAGAGAAACTCCCGAAAAGTTTACCCCAAAACAATAGGCATAGAGCAGTACCTATACAACAAAGGCCGGTTCCAAAACCAGGCCTTTGTTGTTATTAGTGGTAGCTGTATCTACTTTCCTTTTCGCCAGCGCCTAAATGGGTTAAGCTTGTGTATTGGCGATTTGGCGGGGAATATTCCGGAGCTCACCTTTCGCACATCCTCTATGGTGAAAAAGGCTTTGGGGTTAAACTCTTCGATAACTGATATCACCTCCTTTAGATTCTCACGGCTAACAATGGAGTAAACCAGCTGAACTTTTCCAGCACTCCCCTCGCCCTCTACCAATGTGGCTCCATAGCCACTTTTGCTGAGGTTCTTTACCAAAAGGCTTCCGTCCTTGGTGGCAATAACCCTTACCAAAATATTACCCATGGCTAGATGCTCCTCAAGTTTCATTCCTACCCAGTTCCCAGTGGCAAAGCCAGCTGCATATCCAAAGTAGCAGGCGTAGTTATCTAAATTGCCCATTATCTTGCCAATGGCGATTATCCAAATAAACACCTCAAAGAACCCTAGAATTGGTGCAAGCAAACGCTCCCCCTTTGAAACAAAGATAATCCTCATTGTTCCCAAAGTAACGTCGATTATGCGTGCAAAAAAGATTAGAAGAGGTAGCACCAGATAGAGATAGATATTACTATCGAAAAAGGCTGCATCGAAAATTGTTAGCATAGCTGTTGATTTGTTGGATATGTAGATATTTAAAGTTTGAAATAGGTTACGATCTTTTTTAAGCGATCTGCCAACTCCGAGAGATCATCGGCTTTAGTGGCCGACAAATTAGCCATTTCTGTATTCTGTTGGGTAACCAAATTTAATTCTTGTATTGCATTGTTAACCTGTTCCGATCCAATTTTTTGTTCAGCACTCGCAACTGAAATTTCCACCACTAGTTCGGCTGTACGTTCAATCTCAGGAATTATCTCCGATAGCTCTTTGCCAGATTGGCTAGAAACGCTTACCCCATGGTTGCTAAGTTCAATTATCTGTTCTGCTGCTACGCGCGAACGCTCTGCAAGCTTTTTCACCTCGGCAGCTACCACGGCAAACCCCTTGCCATATTCGCCTGCCCTAGCAGCTTCAACCGCTGCGTTAAGGGCTAGAATATTGGTTTGCTTGGCAATCTCGGTGATAATTGAGATTTTTCCATCAATTTCAGACATGGCCTCAAGCGCGCGCTTCGACGACTCGTACCCCTGCTTAACTCCGTTCGATGCTCTTGTTGCTATGGATTCAGTTGTTTTAGCATTCTCACTGTTTTGCTGTATGTTGGCAACCATCTCCTCCATCGAGGCCGATATCTCTTCGGATGAAGAGGCTTGGTTTGATGCTCCGCTAAGAATTTGTTTCGATGAGTCGAGCAACTCAACGCTGGCTGTAACCATTTCATTCGTCCCAGAAATTATTTCGCTTATGGTACTACGCAACCTTTCGGCCATTTCTTGGAGGCTCTTCACCAAGAGGCCAACCTCATCATCCCTGTTGATATTAATTTGCACCATCAGGTTTCCGCTGGCAATTTGCTGTGCAAAATCGACACTCTGTTTTATTGGGGAGATAAGGCGTGATGCAATAATCCATATAATAAGGTACATTAAGGCTAAGCCTAAAACACCAAAAACGATTGTACGGTATAGTAAGGCATTGGCCTCCTTCATTACAACGCTAACAGGAACCTCAATGGCTAAAGTCCATACGTAAGGGCTGTTTCCAACCTCAATGGGTACCATCGACACAAAGTACTCTTCCCCATTCTCGGGATTTACGTACTCAAACGTGCTGTAATCACGCCTTTGTGTTGAGACAATCGCGTTGTGAAATGATGTTGTGTCGGTAGTAAGTGAAGGCAATAGCTTATTGCCAACTATGTTTTTACCGCTGTGGGCAACCACTGTACGGTCATCGGCAAGTAAATACGACACCGAATTCTCAAAGGGCATTATTTCAGAGATGATATCACCCATCGATTCAAGGCTTAGATCGATGCCAATAATGCCAATAAATTCGTTGTTCTTCCTAATGGGAGCCATGATAGATGTCATTAGGATTCCAGCAAGTTCTGGGGTATGGGTATCATAATAGGGTGTCCAAATCTCTTCAATATTATTTTCTCGCGCACTGTAGTATGGGTTTGCAATGTCCAAGTTATTCATATCAATTGTTTGCCTTACCACATGGATACTATTGCCACTGCGTATATATACATTCCGATGCCTGCCATTTTTAAGGGTATAAGTGGGATCAAATGCTTTAATCTCCCACACCTGCCAAACTGATAGTATTTCGGGATTATTCTCGAGCCATGCATAGCAAAGCTGATCGTAAAAAAACTCACGATCCTCTTTGGGAATATGATCGTAGCGGTTGTAAACATCTCGGAAAGTTGATGCTACTTCCATATAACGACCCAAATCGTATTCAATTAAATTTTTATACTCATAAGTAGTTCTATAAATAACCTCTTGAGAATCGCTGTATGCATTAGCTCTAAAGTTTATGCTTATGTATGTTAGCGCGAAACCATAAATAAGAGTAAAAACACCCAGAATTGAAACCAAAAGGTTTGTTTTAAGATGCTGGCGGATATACTTTATCATTGAAAATGATTATTTGAAGTAGCTAAATATATTATGCTGTATAGCTTATTTAACGGGGCTTACAGCTTTATGTTTCAATGCTTGAAGCATACGTAAATATGATTTATAATGCTTGCAAATTTCCCATCGTTCCAATAAATTACACGGGGCAAATCTAGTAAAAAAAGTAAACTGTGGATACAATACCCCTCAATAGCTAATAACAAAAGCAAACCCCAACCACTTAAACTTTCAGTGATTGGGGTTTAACATTTATAATGTTTACAGTATCTATATATTCTCAAGAGGGCCTAGCGCATCAATATTCATTGATTTTGATAGCTTAGAGATATTCTGAAGATTTATATCGCTTCCTTGAATCGATATAAGCACATTCTCAGATCCTCCAACAATTAGTAAAAGTTCAACAACCTTCCCTTTAATATCTTTGATAAGAAAGGTTAGGTTTTGCTCTTTTTCCCTAATCACCATGAGCTCTTTGTACTCATTGGTAGGGAGCTCCTTCATAATTTCTTTGTGAAAATCAACATCAGGATTTTGCTTTTCGGTTGCTAATATTTTAATGCCCGATAAGCCCTTTACTACATCTTGAAACTCTTTGTCGGCCTCATTGAGGTTTGCAAAAAGGGTGAACATGTACTCGGATATAAATATGGATGTATACCCATCTTTACCTGCATACCTATCGAAGAGCTTATCGACCGGCGATTTTTGTGCGAATAACATTCCTGCAAAAAGGAGCAGTACAACTAGCGCAATGGTTTTTCTCATGGCTTATGCGTATTTAATTATCAACATTTTGTTTGCTCGAATTCGCTGTAAAGATATGCTTAATAAATGGCATTTCTTTTGGCTTTTCTATCGCCTTTAGCTTTTCGAGTTGCTGTATATTTCTTGAAAAATCACTAACTGGTTCTAGTATCTGGGTTGGCAGATTTAGCTTATCTAGCGATCGCATCTCATTTTGCACCCGATTAATTTTTGAACCCACCAATGCAAGTACACGTTGGGTCTCCTGTAGAGCAACGTAAGGGTCATCATAGGTATCAACCATCATGGTCTCTGTGGTGCGGTTTGACAAAAACCATGCTAGGCCAAGTAGAATAACCACCGATGCTGCAGCAGCCCAAACAGTAGCCAACTTTACTGTCCTCCCCCTCAAAGAGCTTTGCCTACTCTGTGCCTTGTCAATTGCATCTAGTATACCCGCCTCCAGATCGAACTGCAACTCGGACGAATTGCTTAACTCCGGGCAAAAAAGTTCCTTCTCGGCCATTAAGTCAACGGGGATAATCTTGTTACAATAAAAATACTCCCTTATAGAATCTTCCTCTTCCAGCGAGGTGTCTCCTTGGTAGTACCTACGTAGTAACTCTCTTACCCTATACTCCATTTTACTCATAAACCTGCTTTTTGCTTTGTAATTCGCATTCGATAATCTCTTTAATTCGTTTACGGGCTCTTGAGAGCAAAACCCGAATATGTTCAGGTGATGTTGCCATCTGATTTGCAATATCATCAAATTCCAACCTCTCGACATCTCTAAGGTTAAACACCTTTTGTTGTAGCTCAGGGAGTTTACTCAGAGCCTTGCTAATTAGCAGCATTCTATCGTCTTCCCTGTACTGTTCTCCGTTGTAAATTAAAGAATCTTCTGTACTTGCAATAGTTTCAATATCTACCATCTGCTTTTTTTGCTTAAGCCTATCGAGGCAACTATTTCGTGTAGCCGTATAAGCAAATGCCTCTATGCTTTTTACCTCTGCCAGATAGTCTTTTTTTGTCCAAAGCTTTACAAATACGTCCTGCACACAATCCTTGGCCTCGTGCTCATTTCTTAGCATTCTAATACAAATGCTATAGAGTCGACTAGCTAGCGGAAGTACCCTTTGCTTAAACTCACGCTCATTCATGCAGATGGCCAATTGTTAAATGTTTTTTGCCAGCTTACTGTCCTCGGTGAAGTTGGTTACCAGCTGCATAAAGTTTTCGGGATTGATGTTACCTTTAACACCAAGACATACAAATGATGAGCTGTCGTCAATAATTATCACCATCTCTCTAATTCTTCCATTTTTCTCTAAGGCTTTTATGGTTATTCTAGAATCACTATCGATTACCTCCATAAAGCTATTATAATTAGCCTTTCTAAGCCTTTCGTTGATTCGAGCAAATACATTCCTTGAGTCCTTCATATCTTCCGAAATAGATATGGTAAATGATGTGACCCCTTTAAGAGCTGGACGAATCATACATGTTTCCTCTGAAATCAGCATCACGTAGCGCACCAAGAAGCCAGGCAATTTGAATGAGCGAATATCCTCTTGGTAAAGTATTTGCGAAAGCACAGGCTTTTGGTTGCTTTGAGATTTTGTAGAGCAGCTAGCCATAGTTACCAGCAGGCTAAATGCTAGGGTTAGTAAAATTTGTAATGACTTTTTCATGACTTTCACTATTTAGGTTTTTTTATACATCAGCCCTACATGTAAATGATGCCTGTAGGGCTGATTATTTGCATTAAATAGAACAGCTAGTTCTCAAGGTTTTTAAGAAGAGATAGATGTCCGGAGCTCCCTCCAAACGAGCTAGACGTCCCTAGTTTCGAGAGCTCACTCAGCTTAAGGTTACCAGATATTGAGAGTAGAACTTCCTCTTTACCGTCAATGGCAAGGAGCAAAAAATCGGTTATTACATCACCCTTTTGTTGCACGAAAAAGTTTACCTTTTGAGAACCATCCAAAACTTCCATGATGTTGAGATAATTCTTTTTATCCATTTTGGCTCTAACCTCTTCGGTAAACCCAACTACCTTTTCCTCGGATACAAGGATACGGAGAGAATTCATCTTTTCTGAGATCATTTGCAGATCTGTATCGGTTTTATCGACCAAAGCTAGCAACTTGAACAGCTGTGGGGTGATCATTACCGAAGTAAACCCTGGCTGCCCAGAATACTTATTAAACACCTCATCGATAAATGCTTGCCCAAATGATATATTTGCTGCAATTACCATAGCTACAATTAACACTAATCTTTTCATTTGATTTGTTTTTTTAATTTAACATTTGATATAAGGTTAACCTTGCCTCTGAAATAATGACGAGTTAAGTTCCATTTTGTAACAGCTCATTCCAAAAAAAACACTTAACAATACTCAAACATCTGAATATGTGGCAAATATAATGTAATAATTTTTAGGTATTCATTTCTCATAATCAGGGAGCGTAACAATTATGAGTTTTTTCATAAATAATCCAATACATAAACATCTGTTAATAAATACATTTTGTTCATCGCTGCTAAAAAAATAAAAAAAAACCTCTGCAACGCTTGTGAGAAAAGATAAAAAGCATTAGTTTTGCAGCGCTTTTGGTGATAAGCAAAGGTTTAATGATTGAGCCTAGTAACCATAAGATTAGGTAAGGATAAGGACGTAAAAGTCCTTTTTTTTCTAGTAGTAATGATTCAGTAGCTCAGCTGGTAGAGCACATCCCTTTTAAGGATGGGGTCCTGGGTTCGAGCCCCAGCTGAATCACACGAGTTCTAAAAAATATTTTTTTTGATTCAGTAGCTCAGCTGGTAGAGCACATCCCTTTTAAGGATGGGGTCCTGGGTTCGAGCCCCAGCTGAATCACACAAAAAAAGCAGCCAAATGGGCTGCTTTTTTATTTTATATATACGGTATTGCTAGAATTTTGACTCAATGCAAGCGTGAGGCATATTAAGGCCACTAAACTCGAATAGTTCCTCCCCCGACTCTAGCATGTCTTCGTCATCCTCTTCGTAGTGCCATTCAACAAATATTGAGTTGCCAACTTCCGTTAGCTCATTAATTTTTTGTAAAAGTGTAATTAAGTATTTATAGGTTGCCGAGTTAAAATAGCGGAAGAAAAGCACCACCTTTATGTCACGTTTTTCGCCGTTGGTATCTAAATACTTCTTGAAGTCATCGAGCCAAAAAAGGACTGGTTCAAAGAATTTTGTGACATTTTCGGGATGACAAATGCCTTTAATAGACAAGAGGTTGGAAGAATGGTCCAAAATTACCTCAGGTGAATCTTTTTTGGGTTTGATGTGTAGTTTCTTCATGATAGTATTTATCTGTACTTCCAATTACTACTCTGCTTTAGGTAAAAACTCGAAGGGAATATTCAGCAGCTGAGAAAACTCCTCCCCAGCCTCTTCGAGCTCAAAATCGTACTGAGGATACTTCCATATTACCTGTACTCTATTCCCACTCTTTTGAAGATCCCTTAGTTTAGACAATATGATGAGCAACATTTTTGAAGAGGCGGTGTTGAAGTAGTCGAAATCGAGTACCATCACCGTTTCGTGGTTAGGTTCTTCCATGTAATCATTGAACCATTCAATAATTGGATTGAAGAACTTTTTTACATCTTCGGGTAAGCACCTACCTTGGACTAAAAATTCTTCTTTAGCCTTGTTAAGTATTACCTTAGGAGTTATTTCGGTTGGTTCAATACGAATAACTTTCATTCTATTGGTAAAGATTAAAGGCTAACCATTAATTTGGCTAGCCTTATTGAATTAGGATATTGGCTGATAGCTAATGAAGTTAAAGGGAACTTCTACGATATCGGCATAATCCTCTCCAGCGTCTTGCATATCTTCGTCATCCTCTTGATAGTACCAATCGATTACCACTTTGTTTCCAGCATCGAACATTGCCTTAAAGTGTTCGAATATCTCCAGCAACATTTTAGATGAGGCTGTATTAAAGTAGTCCATCTTCACCTTTAGAATCGTCTCAGAATTTGGCGATTTGGCGTACTCCGAAACCCATTTAACAAGGGGGTAATAAAACTCCTTTACATCCTCGGGAAGTGATTTGCCCGAAATGGAGAATTCTCCTGAATTTTTATTGAACAGCACTTCTGGGGTTTCGTGGGTTCCTTTAATGCTTAATGCTTCCATCTACTGTTAATTTTTATTGAGTGTTTTAGAAATTTTATTTCATTGTCAACAAATTTACGAATAAAGTAATGAAAAAACAAAGGAGATTTCAATTTAACAGTTAAAAATAGTCACAAATAATGAAATTAGGTGAAGGCCACATAACGTGTTGTTAATCTATCGATTCAATCCACTCTTTAATTCGTGGCTTATTCATTTTATTCTGATTTTCAAAATCGAGCACAAGGCCAACAAACTTATCATTCCGTAAGGCTAAAGACGATTCGAATGTATACCCCTGCGTACTAGTATGGCCAACAATTGTTGCACCTGTACTTTCGAATACCTCGGCCAAAAGGCCCACGGCATCGCCAAAGTTCTCGGGATACCCAACCTGATCGCCATTACCAAATATGGCAACTTTCTGCTTTTTCAAATCAAGATCCTCAATGGCAGGAACCAGCTCATCCCAATAGTGGGGAAGTTCACCATCGAACCATGTTGGCACTCCTAGGATTAGCATATCGTATTTCTTCAAATCGTTGGGGTTTAGCGAATCAACATCAATTTCGTCGATAGGTTTACCATAACTCTCTTTGATATGCTTTGCTGCTTGTACTGTTTTAGTAGCGCTGTGGCTATATATTATTGCTGTCTTCATAATCTTAATATTCAAATAGATTAGTATTTGATTAGGTCTTTAGCTGCCGCTAAAATTTTGTCGGTACTAGGAAGAATAGCGGCCTCTAATATCCTATTAAACCCAACAGGGGTAAAGGTTGCTCCAACACGCTTCACGGGTCCATCAAGGAACTCGAAAGCCTCATCGGCAATAATGGCGGCTAATTCACCTCCAAATCCACCAAAAACCTTATCCTCGTGAACAACCAGCACCTTACCAGTTTTCTTCACTGATTTTAGGATGGACTCGCGATCGAGCGGGACAATTGATCGTATATCCACCACTTCTACGCTTACACCCTGTTCCTTCTCAAGCGTTTCTGCTGCCTCAAGGCACATATGGGTAGTGTTTCCAAAGGTAATCATCGAAATGTCGGTTCCCTCTCTCCTAACCCGAGCCATGCCAAATGGCACTTCAAAATCATCAGGAATTGGAGTTGCCGCCTTTGGAGCATTGTATAAAGCCTTAGGCTCTAGAAAAAGGGTCATCCCTTTAGAGCGCATGCTGGTACGAAGCAATCCTGCCGCATCGTCGGCAAACGATGGGTACACAATACGCACCCCTGGTATGGATGCCAATGCACCCTCGATGGTTTGCGAATGGTACAGGCCTCCACCAATGTAACCGCCACTCGCAAGTCGTATGGTGATATTGGGCACAAACTTACCGTTTGAGCGCCAGTAGTCGTGCGATGAGTCGACGTACTGCTCCATGGCTGGCCAAAAATAGTCGGCAAATTCGGCACCCTCCACGACCACTCTAATCTTGTCGTTAAAACGGGTCATACCATTGGCTGTACCTAGGATATAATCCTCGGCAATGGGGCCATTGAAAACCCTATCCTTGCCAAACTCCTGCTGCATCCCTTTCGAAACATTGAAAATTCCGCCTTTATCCTTGTTGGCCATATCTTGCCCCCAGATAAAGGTGTCAGGGTTATGCCTAAATTCGGCCTTAAGCGTTTCGTTTAACCCCTCAATTAGCTTCTTGGGCTCGCCCTTAAAATCGTGGACTCCCTGCGGATATTTTTCAGCTGAGTATGGTTCGGGCAAAACAAAATCGTGAATTGATTCGGGTTTTGGATCGGGTGCCGCCATTGCTTTCTTGTGAGCATCTTTTACAATTTGCTTCACATCAGCATCAATGGCTGCCAGCTCATCCTCCGAAAAACGGTTGTACTTAAGCAGCATTCGACGGAACTTAGCTAGCGGATCGGCTTGCTCTACGTACTTTTTCTCGTACTCGTCGCGATACAGATCATGCCTATCGGAATTGGAATGCGAGTGAATACGCACACAGTTTGCCTGAACAATGACTGGCATCTGATTCTCAATTGCCCACTCCTTAGCTTCTTTAAGAGTGTTCATCGAATCGAAAACATCTTTTCCGTTGCAATGCAAAATCCTAAGATTTTTAAATCCGGAGAAATTATTGGCCACCTTGCGGTTAGCTGTTTGATCTTGCTTAGGTACTGAGATTCCGTAACCGTTATCCTGAAAAACAAAAACAACAGGAAGTTTCTCATTTGATGCGCCATTTATTGCTTCGTAAACATACCCTTCGGAAACTGAGGATTCGCCCTGCGAGCTGAACACAACGCCCTTGTGGCTGTATCGCTTAAAGGCTCTACCCACACCCGATGCTTGCTGCGTATGGTTGCCCGTACAGCTGGATGAGTTGTGGATATTTAGCTCCGCCTTGGCAAAGTGATTGCTCATATGGCGTCCACCGCTCGAAGGATCAGTATCTTTAGATATTCCATTTAGGATAATCTCCTCGGCAGTCATACCAGCCGATAGCACAGTGAGCATATCGCGGTAGTATGGAAAGAGGTGATCGGTTTCCTTATCGAAAACCTGGCCTATGGCCAGCTGAATGCCATCGTGACCAGCGTAGGGGGCGTGATAGCTCCAGCCAATGGCCTGTTTCAGATAGTTTGGTGCACGCTCATCGAGAGCACGCCCAAGGGTCATCAATTTATACCACTTCTCAAGGGTTTCCTTTGATGTTTGCTTAATGCCGTATGGCTTATCGTTTCTTTTTATGTATGACATTTTAGTATCGTTTTTCAGTTATAAGTTATAAGTTATCCCTGCCTGACTGCCATTGGCAGATCAATCATTCATTCAATTATGTTTAGACTCTGTCAGGACCTTCGGACGCTGACAGGTCAACCTCTACTACAAATCATTAATCAATTATACTTCCCTGTTGGCATCGAACTGCTCGAGGTAATCGGCCACACGGCGCAGGAAGGCTCCACCCAGCGCGCCATCAATTATGCGATGATCGTACGATAGGCTTAGGAACATCTTGTGACGGGGCACAATGATATCGCCATGCTCGGTCTCCACCACGGCAGGTTTCTTCTCAATGGTTCCCGTGGCCAAAATGGCCACCTGAGGTTGCGAGATAATGGGCGTTCCCATTACATTTCGGAAAGTTCCAAAATTGGTGATGGAAAATGTTCCATTCTGGATATCATCGGGCGAAAGCTTATTGGTACGTGCCGCTTCGGCCAAATTGTTGATTGCGCTGGCCAGTCCCGGGATGTTCAGCTTATCGGCTTCGCGAATCACTGGAACAATTAGGTTACCATCAGGTTTGGCCACTGCTATTCCAATGTTTACGCTACCTTTTACGATAATTTTATCGCCATTAACCGATGAGTTAACCATTGGGAAATCTCTTAATGCTCGTGCTGCTGCCTCGGTGAATAATGGCATAAAGGTTAGCTTGGTCTTGTACTTTTTCTGGTAGGTTTCCTTCATCATCTCGCGCCATTTAACCAGCGCAGTAACGTCGGCCTCCACCATATTGGTAACGTGAGGCGAAACCTGTTTCGACATCACCATGTGCTCGGCAATTAGCTTGCGCATACGATCCATCTCAATTATCTCGTCGCCAGCACTCACCGAAACATTAACTTTTTGCTCCTTTGGAGCAGATTTAGGCTCGTTAGTAACCTGATGGGCTGAACTAGTTTTTTTGTCTCCCCTTCTGCTTATGAATCCAAGCAAATCGTCCTTGCGAACACGACCATCCTTTCCAGTTCCCTCAATGGAATCGAGTTCCTGCTGGCTAATATTCTCCTGCTTGGCAATGCTCTTTACCAACGGGCTATAAAATCTAGTGCTCGATGAGTTTATGTTGATATCCGAATCATTTGAAACGGTTTTCTCGTGCTCTTTCGCTTCTGGTTCTTCGGCAGATTGACTGTCTGATTCGGTTTCTTCGGACACCTCATCACCCGTATTAATAATGGCAATAACTTCTCCAACTGGCACTAAATCGTTCTCCTTAAAAAGGATTTTATGCACTTTACCTTCAACAGGCGAGGGAATCTCAGAGTCGACCTTATCGGTAGCAATCTCGAGGAGATTATCGTCCTCCTCCACAGTGTCGCCAACTTTAATAAACCATTTGGTAATTGTAGCTTGCTCAACGCTTTCGCCCAACTTGGGCATCTTTATTTCGAACATACTCCTATTTATTTGTAATTATTCTAAATAGGAAACATCGAAGCTAAAAAAATGTTCGGGAGGGCTGGAAGGAAAGTTTAAAGTTTAGAGTTCATAGAGTGCCTAAAAATTTGGGTTTACGATATGTTGTTGGTTATATAGAATGATTGGATGACCTGCCTGCCTTAGGCTGATGGTTGATTGAATGATTGTATGATTGATTTGCCAAAGGCAGGAAAGTTTAAAGTTTAGAGTTCATAGAGTGCCTAAAGTTTTGGGTCTACGATATGTTGTAGGTTATTCAGATTGGTTGATTGATTGATAGACCTGCCTGCCTTAGGCTGATTGGTTGATTGAATAGGGAAAAAGTTGCTCCCAGACATTATTCAGTGAATTAATGGCTGTTAAAAACGATTGAGGTTTTAAGATATCTTCTGACTTTCTGTATTTTAACGTTCGTCGTTCAAGCAAACCTAACACAAAGAGGACATAGATCTTCACATAACCACATGGAAGAACAAATCACTATTTGTTTCTTTAAGCACTCTAGGTACTTTTAACTTTAGGTACTTTTAACTTTAGGTACTTTTAACTTTAGGCACTTTGCTGTGGATTATCTATTAAATCCCATAAGCTTAGCTACAGCATCGGTATTGCTCTGTGAGGTTAGCTGCTCTAGGAGCAAAAACGCTACATCGATTGCTGTGGATGGCCCGTATGAGGTTGTAATATTACCTGTTTGTACAATTGGATTATCAACTAGATTTACTCCATAGCCTAGCAAAGCCTCACGTTTTTTGGGAGAATTGTAGGTTGTAGCATCTTTGCCGTTTAACACTCCGCTCCTACCCAGTGGTAATGCAGCAACACATATTGAGGCAATAACCTTACTCTTATCATTGAATGATCTAATCAGATTTAGTACCCTTTCGTCGTATGCGTCGGTATAGTAGCTATACTCCTCGAATCCTCCAGGAATAGCCAATGCATCATATGATTCGACATCCACCTCATCAATCAAAATATCGACGATAAATCGTTGGTTAAACGAGCTTACTATTTCTTTACGTAATCCACAGGTGTATAGCATTGTCGATCCATCTCCCTCAAGATGGTTCCACCCCATCACATCAATAAAGGCGCTGGCCTCGAGCACTTCAAATCCGTTAGGAAGTAATAGTAGTACTTTTTTCATCTTGACTTATATTAGTTTAAGGTTCAATATGCCATGAACGGAAAACATTGTGAAGCCACAATTTAACTGTTCAGCACAATAAGGTACAGCCACATATATTAATGCATACAAAGGAATTGATCTATTTTAAGCCCTCTCCACCTCCACCATATTATCATGGAAAGCAGTACCGTGTCCCATATCGGTTTCGCGGCCATAGGATAACACGTTGAGCGCACATCCTTGGGCTCCCCACCAGCCATTGTGAATAACCACGCAGCCCTTGCGGAGCGAGTAGGTTAGCTGAGCAGCAACTGTGACCTCGCCCCGAGCATTATAAACCCTTACCTTATCGCCATCCTTAATGCGACGAAGCTCGGCATCGGAAGGGTTGATCTCTACAAACGGCACTGGATTAAACATTTTAATAACCTGCAGGTTACCAAACTGTGAGTGAATACGATTCTTGGTATTGGGGCTCATTAAATGCAGTGGGTATTCCATCTGCTTTTTATCTTTGGAATAGCCTTCTACGGGCCTGTCGAATGTGGGCAATGGGCTTACACCCCACAATTTTTGAGCCTGTTGGGAGTATAGCTCAATTTTTCCGCTTGGGGTTTTAAAGATATTGTCAGAATATGGTATTTCCTCTAATCCTGGGGCTAATACCGGACTTTTTTTAAGTTGCTCCATAGATAGTTCTGGAAATCGACTTAGCTTCTCGCTAAGAAAATTATTAACCCCTGCATCTCCGGGAGGAATTAACACTTTCTCAACCTCATTCTTAGCAAAACCAAGCCTTAGGGCTAAATGATAATAGATTTCATTCTCGGGCATCACCTCGCCAGCGGGTTCCACCACCTTCTGCTTAAGCTGCACGTAGGGGTTCCAGTACGAGCCAATGATATCGCTCTGCTCGAACATATTCTTGGCAGGTAGCACAATATCGGCCTCTAGGGCCGTATCGGTGAAAAACTGCTCCACCACCACCCTGAAATCGAGCTTACGAAATGCTTTTAAAACCGTAGAGGTATCTGGGTTTTGTGCCAAAGGATTTCCCCTCTCAACCCAGACCATTTTTAGGGGAGGATTTTTTGTGGCTAGCATATCGGCTCCCAGCCGAGCAGTTGCTATTGAACGGCGGGTAATGCCATCGGGTTGCGCAGGTGGATAGTAGCTGAGGGGCTCTAGCATATCATCGAACACGTAGCTCTGCAGGTTGGCGTAATGCCAGCAGGCGCCGGGCTTACCAATATTCCCAGTGAGTACGGATAAGGCGAGCAGGCAACGAACAGTTTGCCCACCGTTGCTGTATCGCTGCATCCCGTAGCCCGGAATTAGGGTCATGGGCTTGATATTGCCAATGCTCCAGGCTAGCTTATAGATTAATTCTTCGGGCACACCCGTTATTTCAGATGCCCAAAGCGATGTATAGTCTTTAACGTGCTCTTTAAACTGATCGAAACCCAATACATTCTTATCAATAAAATCCTTATCAATCCAATTATTTAGGATCAACAAACTGGCAACGGCAAGCGCCAGCGCTGCATCGGTTCCAGGAACAGGCTGAATGAGTAACGATGCCCTTTGGGTGGAATCAGTTCGGCGAGGATCGATGGCAACAAGCTGCGCCCCATTATCGAGCGCCTTGCCCAGTGGTATCATCTCCTGAATATTGCTCTCGGCAGGGTTTTTCCCCCAGAGCACAACTAGCTTGGCATTCTCCAAATCCCAGGGCACATTATGCTTATTCTCGCCAAGGGTAAGGCGGGTAGCCTCAAGACCTGCAGGCCAGCAAAGGTTTCCGTAAACGGTTGTGGCTCCGCCATAGATATCGCGCCAAAACTTGCCGCTAAGCTCGTTGATTAAACCCGACATTCCGCTGGCAGCGTAAAAAAGCACACTTTGCGATCCGTAATACTCCTTGTAGTGCAATAGGCGACCAGCCATGGAGTCGAATGCTTCGCCCCAGTTAATGCGATGAAATTTGCCTTTGCTATCCTTTCGGTGGGGATAGATAATTCTATCGGGAGAATTTGCTCGCTCCACATAGCTCAATCCCTTTAGGCAGATTCCTTCGGGCGTTGCTTTATTTAAAGGATTTGGAGAGATATTAACCACCCTGCCATTATCGACATACACATTAAAAGTACAGGTACTATAGCAGTTACGAGGGCAGGCTGTGGTAAATACTTGCATTATTGAAAAAGATATTGCTATATGGGTTATTTGGTTTCGTTGGTGTATTGCCAAGCTGTGATAAACTCACCATTTTTAAAATGGTATACCGATCCGTTATCATGCTCAACCCTGGTGTAGAATGTTATTACACCCTCACGATTTGTAACAGTTCTGGTAAGAATTATTTTATTTAATTCGAACTTCTCGACCGTTACTTCAGTGTCATACATTTCTTTTAGGTTCTCAACAGGAATTGGATTTCCTTTGTTGGCACTCTGCTGTGCCATTGTTTGCAGCTTTCGTTCATTGGCCTGCCTAACAAGTTCCTCCTGTTTTTGCTGTTGTTCCTTGAGAATCTGTTGGCGTATACGCTCTTCTTGCTCACGAATCCTTTCGGTTTCCCTTTGAATACGCTCCTCTTCTTGACGAAGTTCCTCAGCGCGCCTTCTGGCCACTTCCTCTGCAAGTCGCTGTTGCTCCTGCTGAGCAAGAAGGCGCTCCTCCTCAGCCCTTTTCCTAGCTTCCTCCCTAGCTTTTGCTTCGGCTAACGCCATAGCCTCTGCTTCACTCCTCTGTTTTTCCAACTCAGCCAAACGAGCTTCCTCCTCAGCCATGCGACGAGCCTCTTCGGCAAGTCGACGTTGTTCAGCTTCCTGCCTTATGCGTTCCTTTTCAGCCTGACGGGCCTCCTCCTCGGCTTTACGGCGTGCTTCTGTGGCAAGCCTGTTGTGCTCGGCTTCCTGACGTGCCTCCTCCTCGGCTTTCTGGCGTGCCTCTTCTCGCGCTCTACCTTCTGCCAGGGCGCGAGCTTCGGCCTCTTTTCGCTGACGCTCCTGCTCGGCTATCCGTGCTTCCTCCTCAGCCTTAAGGCGTGCTTCTTCGGCTAAACGTCTCTGTTCAGCTTCCTTCCTAACACGTTCTTGCTCGGCCAGTCGAGCTTCCTCCTCGGCTTTACGACGCGCTTCTGTGGCAAGCCTGTTGCGCTCGGCTTCCTTGCGAGCTTCTTCCTCGGCTTTCTGGCGTGCCTCTTCTCGCGCTCTACCTTCTGCCAGGGCGCGAGCTTCGGCCTCTTTTCGCTGACGCTCCTGCTCGGCTATCCGTGCTTCCTCCTCAGCCTTAAGGCGTGCTTCTTCGGCTAAACGTCTCTGTTCAGCTTCCTTCCTAACACGTTCTTGCTCGGCCAGTCGAGCTTCCTCCTCGGCTTTACGACGCGCTTCTGTGGCAAGCCTGTTGCGCTCGGCTTCCTTGCGAGCTTCTTCCTCGGCTTTCTGGCGTGCTTCTTCTCGCGCACGCGCTTCAGCCAAAGCTCGAGATTCGGCCTCTTTTCGCTGACGCTCCTGCTCGGCTATCCGTGCTTGCTCCTCAGCTTTACGACGTGCCTCCTCAGCCAATCGTCTCTGTTCAGCCTCCTTCCTAACACGTTCTTGTTCGGCGAGTCGCGCTTCCTCCTCAGCCTTTCTTCGTGCCTCTTCAGCTAGGCGTCTCTGCTCTGCTTCTTGCCTCACCCTTTCCTGCTCGGCTCTACGCGCTTCCTCCTCGGCCTTTTTGCGAGCCTCTTCGGCAATACGAATCCTTTCGGCTTCTTTTCGGGCTTCCTCCTCAGCCTTTTTTCGAGCCTCTTCTTTGACCCGTGCTTCAGCCAAAGCTCTGGCTTCAGCCTCTTTTCGCTGACGCTCCTGCTCTGCTATACGAGCCTGTTCTGCTGCTTTTTTCCGGGCTTCTTCCTCCTGACGACGCTTGGCCGCCTCTGCTGCTATACGTGCCTTTTCTTCATCGGCTGCTTTTTTCTTGGCCTCTTCGGCAATTTTACGCTCCTCTGCAGCTACATCTCGCTGGAAACTTGCTGAGTAATCAACATCAAAGCCAAAATCATTACGTCTAGTTTCAAAAAGTATTTTCGCCACTGGATTGTTGTAGACTTTTAAGGCGCTTTGGTCTGTTTGAGGCTCTAACTCCACCTCAAAATCGATTGTAAATGCTCTTTTCTGAGCAGTACTAGGGATGCGAGAGTTGATGCTAATCTTTTTGGAAACATAGTTAGGCTTCTCAAAACTAATAATATAGTCTGAATCATAATCGAGCATAAAATCAAATCGCCCACTCCTACCAGGAGTCAAGCGCTTAATCTCAGCACCCTGTTTGTAAAGTATTATGGAAGCGTCGTCGGTGCTTGCCCTTCGAACAATTAAACGACCAATCACTTCAAGTCCATCCTGTGCTACAGAAACAGAACCAAAGAATGAAAGAATAATTATTAGCGCTATCCTTATACTTTTTGATGGGCTAGTTATGTATGTTGTGCTCTTCAATTTTAGAATTTTAATAACAATTGTACGACAAAAGGCTTTATAAGTTACTAACAGCTATGTAGGTTAAATCACTTGAATACACCGCTGGATATTTCATCGAAAGGGCGTTCGGGCTTAAATTGGTAATAAAAGGCCAATCGATCTGAAAATTCGCCTACAACTACAACCGCCAGTAGCACCCAAGTAAAGTTTTCGTTTTTTAGAGATATTAGACCAAAGGGGACAAGAAAACCAACTGATATACGGAACAAAGATAAAAGAGCCATTACTGCAGATGGTTTGAACTGGCTATGCCCAATGGTTATAATAAAAAGCATTGTTTTAAGTGCCAGTAGCACTATCAATAGATCCATTTGCTGGGCAAAAAGCGAAGCAAAAACTAATGCGATACCAAACGTGTTGCCACTGGTGACCAATGTTTTTAAACCTTGGCTAACGGAAATGTATAGCATCTCGATGGAGAGAAGCAGAAACACTCCAAAAACCATCGAAACAATTTGCAGTGAAGCAACAGGGAAAAGCTTTGAGCCAAAACCTGTAGCCATAAATAACCCAAACATTAAAATCTCCCTTGACAGCCAGCTTGTATTAAGATTATTGATTGACAAATAGGCTCTCGTAGGTTTCCCCAGATGCAAAGTGCTGGCCAACATCCCTGTGCCACCTATTATGGCAAATAGCCAAGGTGAAAGGGAAATGCTTTGGCTCACAATGCCAGCCCACTGCCACCCCACCAGCAATGCGGCTAAAAAGGTGAACAAAGCCAATGGCCATTCATTTAGCCACTCTCTAACTTCTCCTTTAGCTTGAGCTAAAATTCTCTTACTGCTAACGGCCCCTGTAGTTGTTGCTTCCACATCAGCTTGGGGCACATTGGCTTTTACATCTTCCCTCAGTATTTTTATCCGTGGATAGATCTCCCGATTTGATAGCCCAAAAGCATTGGGGCTTGACTTCTCTTCAATCTCACCAAACGATAGTGCTCCTGTTGGGCAGTTTTGGGCACAAGCAGGAATTTGCCCATCCTTAAGCCGATGAAAGCAGAAATGGCACTTCTCCACCACTCCGCTTTTGTGGTTGTACTTTGGAGCATCGAATGGGCAAGCCCATGTACAATATTTACATCCAAGGCACAACTCAGGGGTATGAATTACAGCATTTGTTTCAGTATCTACCCTATACGCTCCACTTGGGCAGGCTTTAAGACAGGGTGCTTTTTGGCAGTGATTACATGCAAGAGATAGATGAACATAGCCCAAAAGAGGTAGCTTCTGCTTATTGAAGTGGTTAACACTCCGCCAGCTTAGCGGGGGCACAGTAGAGTTTTCGACACTACAGGCAACGACGCAGGCATGGCAGCCAACGCATTTACTGTAATCGAAAATGAAACCCCTTGTAGTTCCCATAGGTTATGTAATGCTAGTCAAGCGAATTGAGCGCTTGAGAAATCAAGTTAATTAACCACTCTGTATTTTCTATACCTACTGATAAACGAATCATTCCCGGAAAAGGGTACTTATCGCCCCAAACAGGCTCAATGGGCATTAGAATGGTGTCGGCATCGCCCAGCGTTGGCACCAACAGGATATGGTCTTTAACTAGATTTATGAACTGGTTACACCGTTTTTGCTTCTCATCGGGGTTTTTACCTTCAATATCGAATGTGATAATTGCTCCGTACCCCTTACTGCCGAATAGGTTTACGGCGTTGGTATGGGTTGTATGGGTGGGCAATCCAGGGTAAAGCACCTTTTCAATTTTACTATGGTTACTTAAAAATTTGGCCAGTTCAAACGCATTGTGACAATGCTGTTGAAATCGAAGGTCGAAGGTTTTTAGCTGTTCGCAGAGCCTTGCAGCATCATCGGGCGAGAGCATGTGTCCAACCAGCTTACGGTACTCTAAAGCGGCTTTTTCCAGCTCAGGGCAATTGCCTGAGAGTACACCCGCAGAGATGGAACCATGGCCAGCAAGATACTTGGTAGCGCTATGGAGAACAATATCGGCACCACTATCCAATGGTTTCCAAAGGAATGGAGTAGCAAAGGTGTTGTCGACAATAACCCGTGCACCATACCGCTTGGCTACCTCAATAAATCTATCGCCATTAAGCGTGATTAGCATTGGATTTGAGATGGCCTCGAATAGCACTACCTTTGGCCTTAATTCTCTAAGCGTTGCCTCGAACTTTTCGATAGAATACTCATCGCCATCGGGGAAAAAGCGGTGAATATCCATACCCCGACGTTTAATCAGTACATTGTCGATAAAGTGGTTGGTTCCCCCATAAATCTCAGAGAAGAAAAGCCAACTACCCGGGTTATCGTGCTCCTGAAAAATGGATAGGGCAATATCGATGGCTGCCAAGCCCGACTGGGCAAGAACTGACCATTGGCTCCCCTCAATCTCCATAATCATCTCCTCAGCAGCAGCAACGTTCGGGTTTCGATATCGACCATAAATATAAAGCTCAGGGTTGCGAGAATAGTCGTGCTCGTTGGCAAATGCTTGCTGCATAGTGGGGATATCCACCAAATGAAATCCAGTATCGCGGTATATGGGCGTACGGGTGGCTAGGGGGTTATTCTTCTTCATATCTATTTGTTGAATAGATTGTACATTATTGAAAACAGAAATGAACGGTCACCAAAACTACAAAAAAAGGGCAATAAAATTGCCCTCACCATTCTGTATTTATTAACTATTTTATGTTGCTACGAGAACAACGACTCAACGAAAGCAAACCGGTCGAAAATCTGCAGATCGGTCATTTTTTCACCAACACCAATGTATTTCACAGGAATTTTAAACTGATCGGATATTCCCAACACCACGCCACCCTTGGCAGTACCATCGAGCTTTGTAAGGGCAAGGGCAGTAACTTCTGTGGCCAGGGTAAACTGTTTTGCTTGCTCAAAGGCATTTTGACCAGTGCTACCATCGAGCACAAGAAGCACCTCATGCGGAGCATTGGGAACAACCTTTTGCATCACCCTCTTAATCTTTGAGAGCTCATTCATTAGGTTTACCTTGTTGTGCAGTCGGCCCGCTGTGTCGATTATCACAACATCGGCATTATTAGCCTTAGCCGAAGAAAGCGCATCGAAAGCGACAGAAGCAGGATCGGAACCCATAGTTTGTTTCACAATGGGTACATCCACCCGCTCGGCCCAAATGGTAAGCTGATCGACAGCAGCAGCCCTAAAGGTATCGGCAGCACCTAAATACACCTTTTTCCCCACACCCTTGTACATATGGGCAAGTTTACCAATGGTAGTGGTTTTCCCTACGCCATTAACACCCACAACCATAATAACATAAGGCGATCCATCGGGAGTATCGATAGAAGTATCCACATCGCCCGATTCGTTTTGGGCAAGAAGTTCTGCAATTTCAGACTTAAGTATCTGGTTGAGTTCACTGGTATTTATGTACTTTTCGCGGGCAGCACGTTCCTGAATTCGCTCAATTATCCGCAGGGTGGTCTCCACACCCACATCCGAAGTAATGAGCACCTCCTCAAGGTTATCGAGCACGTCATCGTCAACCGTAGACTTGCCCACCACAATCCTTGAGAGTTTCGAAAAGAGGCTCTCCTTGGTTTTCTCTAGGCCTTTGTCCAGAGATTCCTTTTTGCTACCCGAAAAACGTCCGAATACTCCCATAGCAACTTAATTTTGGAATGAATTGGGTAAAAATAGTAAAAGCTTCCCAATTAATCAGGAAGCTTTAATGCGAATTGAGTATCTCAAGGGAAAAACTAGATTTTTCCGTCGAAAAAGTCTTTGATTTGAGCATTGGGCACCATCTCCTCACGGAAAGCATAGGCACCAGTCTTGGGCGACTTCACCATTTTAATGCACTTGGTGTTAGTTCTTCCCTCACCTTTTTGTAAAGATGCAACTACTTTCTTAGCCATAACTTAATGTTTTATTTGATTTCACGATGTACAGTTACCTTGCGCAGAATAGGATTGTACTTCTTACGCTCGATCCTATCGGGGGTGTTTTTCTTGTTCTTGGTTGTAATGTACCTAGAGGTGCCAGGCATACCCGATTCCTTGTGCTCTGTGCACTCCATAATCACCTGTACTCTATTACCTTTCTTTGCCATAGCAGTATTCTTTAGTAGATGTTAATTAGACCTTTTTGCTGAGCCTCTTTAAGAGCGCTCTTCAAACCTTTCTTGTTGATGTTACGGATACCCGCAGCTGATACCTTAAGGGTTACCCAGCGGTTCTCCTCCTCAAGGAAGAATCTCTTGTTCATAACGTTGGGATAAAATCTTCTCTTGGTCTTCTTGTTAGAGTGAGAAACGTTATTCCCAACCATTAATTTCTTTCCGGTAATCTGACAAATTCTTGACATCTCTCCTGTGTATTTTGGATTTGTATGATTTTCAAAACAGTGCGCAAAGGACGCTATTTTTATCTAAAATTCCAAAGCATTTTGAAAAAAAATTACTCTTTATTGCATTTTTTTCTCACTTAGAATCAATAGCCTTAGCATATTGAGCGCTGCGACGGAGCTCCGCAGAATATTTCGCTCCCTGTCGGAACCAAAGTTTAATTTCTGGCTCACAGTAGTTTGCCGTGACGATACAGCCACCCACACTGTACCCACGGGTTTACCTGGTGTAGCTCCGGTTGGACCAGCAATACCCGAGGTTGCAATGGCATAGTCGGTATTAAGTACCTTCATAACCCCAGTGGCCATAGCCTCAACTACCTGCTGGCTAACTGCGCCGTGTGCTTCGATAAGTTGACTATCCACACCAAGGGAACTAATTTTTACTTGGTTGGAGTACGCCACAACTCCTCCGGTAAAATATCGAGAAGAGCCAGGTTGTTGGGTGATTAAATGAGCAATAGTTCCACCCGTACAACTTTCGGCCACCGAAAGTTTTAAGCCATCATTAGCCAGCAAATCTCCAACTACTGAGGCCATAGTGTCGTCCTCGTAACCAAAGATATTGTTGGGGATTATCTTCAGCAGCGTTTCAACTTGCTTTTGTATTTCTAATTCAACTAACTTCTTTTTATGACCTGATGAAGAAAGCCTTATACGTATAGATGTTGGGTTTGGCAAGTATGCTACTTTGATATTATTGGGCATCTTGGCCTCCCACTCGGTAAGCTTTTCGGCCAAAAATGATTCGGGTAGACCAAAAGTTTGAATTGTTCTATGAACTATGCTTTCACCGCCTGATAATGCAAAAAGTCTAGGCAAAATATGCTCATGCATAATGGCTTTCATTTCGAATGGAACACCGGGCATGGCCACAACCGCCTTACCATGGACCTGAAACCACATGCCGGGAGCTGTTCCCATACGGTTGTGCAGCACCTCGCAATTGCTGGGCACTTCGGCTTGCTTAGCATTTAGCTCTGTTAATGGTAAGCCTCGTTTTATAAATATTTGTCGAATGTGCTCAAGGGTGGGCTCATGAACTACAAGGTCACCACCAAAAAGTTGGCAAAGTGCCTGTTTGGTAATATCGTCGTTGGTTGGCCCAAGACCACCGGTTATTAGTACAATATCTGAATCGGTAGTTGCTTGTCTTACTGATTTTTTAATCTGGTCATCTGTATCAGAAATTGAAACAATTTGCCGTACCTTTACTCCCACCTTATTGAGTTCGCTACCCATCCAGGCTGAATTGGTGTCGACAATTTGTCCAATAAGAATTTCCTCACCTATAGTTATTATAGTGGCGTACATACATCAGTTTATAAACAGTAATTAGGTAGCCATTAACCACCCTTAAATAGAGCCTCTCATGGGACTCGAACCCACGACCTGCTCATTACGAATGAGCTGCTCTGCCAGCTGAGCTAAAGAGGCAGGTATATTTTTAGCAAAAGTAGATTATTTTTCAGGTAATAGTTTCGAATCCGAAAAAATTACTCACCGTTAATCCTATTAATTCTTTGAAGCAAGGTGGGGTGCGAATAGTTTACAAGAACATACATATGGTGTGGGGTAAGATTGGAAAGATTTTCAGCTGATAACTTCTTCAATCCAGATATCAACCCTTTACCCTGATTATGCTTTGCGGCAAAAGCATCGGCCTGATACTCCATTGTCCGGCTTAACCTGTTGGTAAACACCCCTAAAATGGTCTCGATGGGCGAGAAAAGTAGGCCGAATGCTAATAGCGAGAGGTGGAAAACTGGCTCGTTTGCAGACTCGAAACCTAGCGCAATTGAAAGGGCTGAACTTTGAGCTAGCCAACCAAAAAGGTAGAGGATTATGGCCGATTGAACAGCCCCTAGTCCAAAATTTATCCATATATGATGTTTACGATAGTGACCAACCTCATGGGCAAGCACTGCGACTATCTCCTCGGTACTCATCTTTTCAATTAGCGTATCGTAAAGCACAACCCTTCGATTGCTCCCAAATCCTGTAAAGTAGGCATTGGCCTTGGTTGAACGCTTTGAACCATCGATAACAAACACTTTACCTACCGGAAAGCCAATTCTTTGGCCAAAATCCTTTATAGCATTAAGCAGTTCGCCCTCCTGCAATGGTTGCTGTTTATTGAATAGTGGCACAATGACCCTTGAATAGAGTGCGTTGGCCAATAACGAAAAAACAAGCATAATCCCAAGGGCAATTATCCAAAACCACTCCTGGGTGAGATGATACACCCAAGTAACGATTGCCAAAATCCCACCCCCAATAATAAAGCTGATTAGCAACGATTTTATAGAGTCGACCACAAAAAGTCGCTTGGTGGTTTTGTTAAAACCATATTTCTCTTCAATCACAAAGGTACCCCATACAGAAAATGGAAGTGAAGTAATCCATCCAACAAAACCCACTATAGCAAAGAATATGAGCGTAGTAACAATATCCCCAAAGTTAAACTCAGCAAGCCAACCATGGAGCGTACCCAACAGGCCAAAGTATAGTACCAAAGCAATAGCAAGTGTGCTAATGCTATTTTGAAATAACGAGAAATGGGTAGTCTCGACCTTATAGCTTTGCTGTTGCTTATACCTATCGGGTGGGTATACATCAGACAGGATAGTTGGAATTGGCTGCTTTCGAGCTTTTAGGTTTAGTAAATCAAGTATTAGCTCAAGTAGAAACTCTAAAACTATTATTATTAGGATTATAAGGAGTAGGGTATTCATAAAAAATAGGGCTATAGTCTTTCCAGTAGTTTTATGCGGTGTTCAATAATCTTTCTGTACCATGAAGCTTCGGGCAGTACGTAGTAACTCTCCGACTGATTTAACCACTCCAGGGCAACATCAAAACTTCCAAGTATCTCGTTGGCAACGGCCATGTTGAAAGCGGCTTTGGCTGCTACCTGAGATCTGTTCTCGTAATTCCTTAAAACAACCTGCCATTGAGCAGCAGCATCGAGCCATTGGTTGTTCTGGGCAAACTCCGCTGCAACCTTCATTGGCTTGGGGCCTTTAACAAAATATACACGCTGCTCGTCCATCCACGATGGCGCAATCCTTTTTGCATAATCCTGTCCGGCTAAAAAACCGCAGTAGGTTGCTGCGGAGAAAAACCCAGGTAGCTGGTCGCCCACCCTAACACGATAGTAATCTGTTTCTTCCCAGGTTAGCGTGTCGCGATACAGATGCTCACTATACACTTTTTGTTGATACAAATCGTAAACACGCCAGTATGCGTACACATTCATCGATAGGTATCCGTAGTAGGCCTGCATTGCGCCATCCCAAAATGGATATCCACTTGTTTTGGGAGTTAGCTTAATGTACTCAAGCGATATTACAAGGTCGGCATTGGTGCCAGCGGCTATCTCTTCAACCCTTTTCCATGGGTAGGGTAATATTAAATGTGACGAATCGTCGCGATAATGCTGCTTAACTGGCACTTCAATCCCATCGAACCAAGGCGACTCGGCAAGAGTTTCGGCAAGCACTAAACCAGCCTCAATGGCTGCTGTACTATCGAGCGAGGCTTGAGCCATACTTTCGGGTACGCCTTGTATACCCTCGTATGTACCTACCACCACTAGGGGCTGAATAAAATTGTTGGGTATAGCTAATTCGGCAGGTTTAAGCGTTTGGATATTGATTAGCCTGTACTGCACGCAAGAACTAAAGGTCAGTGCTAGCAAGACAAACGATAAGAAAAGTAGACGATTATTAATATACTTGCTTTCCATGTTGATATATTTATATGGCCTCTATCGACAAATTGCTCGGCGCAGCCTTACCTCGAGCTGACGAATTGTAGAGGGTTTTGATATTATTTCAAGGTTTTTACCAAGCAGGAACATGCGAGGCGTTTCGTGTACATCGTATGTTGCGTACACATCATTGTCGGGGCTATAGGGAATACGAACATTTATCCAATTGATATTTAAGTCGTTTACGTATCGTTCCCAGGAGATTGGTTCATCATCCAACGAAACGGCAATGACTTCAAATCCCAGATCCTTGTATCTGTTATAAATCTCCAAAATCCTAGGCATGGCATCGATGCAATGGGGGCACCATGACGACCAGAACAGCACCAACTTGTAATCGGCTTTGATTTTTGACAGGTTGATGGACTTGCCCTGTAGTGGTTCTATCAAAAAATCGAGCGCCTTCTCGCCCACCTTTGCCCTCACTGTTCTTTTTAATTTTTCTTTTGACTCAGACTTTTTAAGTGGGTCTAGCCCATCAAAGGCTGTGTACTGTAAGTACTCGTATACGTCCTGATAATCGGAATCAACAAATCCATTAATCAGAATATCCCTAATGGCTCGTTTAACCTCAATATCCATAGGCAATTCAAGGAGAGCGTAAGTACCCCGAGTAAACTCCCGATCCTGTTCCTCCTTATAAAAATCGTCGTTGAAAAAGTTTTCCATATAGGCCCACACCCTATCGCGCAAAGCAGGTGAATTCTTAATTAGCGGGTTATGAAGGTCTATCGAATTCCACCACGTGGCAACCAGCTTGGTGAGTTCATTTTTTTTGCTATCGCTAGTTACAGGTCTTTGCTCAAGCTTTATATAGCTTGATACTAAAAGGTTTTGGTTCGTCTGTATAAGCTTTTCGGCAAAGCGGTTTAGTTCATGGTTAAGCCTTTGCAGTTCAACCTGAAGGTTATTTCGAAAGGTTGATGAATCGGGGTAGTAATCCATTAACGAGCGGATTAGCCACCCCCGTTGGCTGTGTAACTCTTTTTGACGTTGAAATCTCCAGTACGTGTTATTCTCAACCGATTGGGCCGACCTAAGGCTATCCTCGGGTGCAAACACAACCGTGTTGACATCGATACTAGTTTCATCACCCACAACAAGGTTGAGCTTAATATTTTTGCCCACATCAACCCTATACATCCCCTTTTGGAATCCACTGGGTAGGGTAAAGCCATATGAACCTTGCGAAATCTGCAGGGATGAGTCGACCACCGTATAGCCTTGGCCATCGAACATTAGTAAGCGAGCTTGCGGAGAAAAGGCTTGCTGTACATTTACGGAAATATCAACAGGTTGAGCATGGGCAGTAAAGGGAAATAAAAGAAAAATAGAAAGTACTAAAAGGCAATATTTTTTCATATCGTTTATGTGATTATGCTGTTTTCAACTAAATCTAAGGAACAGGTCTGTATACAATTACCTGCCCTTTCACCATACCATTAAGGTCGATTGGGCTAGTACCCACCTTACGCCCCGAGAATGAGGTATTCTGGTGAGCCAGCTCGTAAATACCCACAGCATACACCCTTATTATAATAGCTGTATGCTGCTCCATGGTTTCGGTAATGGTAGAAAAGCCCTCGGTACGCTTCACCACCGCATCCTGAAAATGTACAATATCACCAGGGTACACAGGTTCTGTTTTATAATCGACAGGCTTACCGTAAATGTACATCCCATCCCAGGAGGCATTCACCAGCTTTAAGGCCTGATAGGCCAAGTCCCAGCACTCGCCCCTGTCCACCTGTTGCCCCATAACACCATTTACGTACTCAACAATTTGCTTGTTCATTGGCGGTATTGGGTCGTTAGCGTCGACAGCACTAAAGCTGAATACTGTAAAAACAAGGGTTACAAATAGATGTCTCATAGTAGTAATCGATTTTATATACTAACGTATTAACCCCGTTTTTGGTTTAGGTTGATTTGATTAGCTCAGAAATTTTAGCTTTCAAATCGGCCGGATTGAATGGTTTAAGTATAAAGCCATTCATCCCCAGCTTAAATATTTTTTCCTGCACATCGAGCATTGCCGAGGCCGTTAGGGCAATAATAGGTATTTGACTTTTGGTCTTATCGGGCAGCTTTCTGATGATTTGGGTTGCCTCGTATCCACTCATCTCAGGCATTTCCAAATCCATAAGAATTAAATCGTATTCATTCTCCTTCACCATATCCACAGCAATGGCCCCATTTTCGGCAAGCTGTGTCTCCAATCCCCAGTCTTTAAGAAACTTTAACGCAATGAACGAGTTAACCTCATTATCCTCAACCACCAAAACCCTGTAGGGTTGCCTCTTACGGTTTAGATGCACCGCTTCGTTATGCTTGTCGACCGTTTTTATGCGAGGCTCCTTAATTTTTCGTAGGCAAATGGAAAAGTAAAACTCCGAACCCTTGCCGGGTTGGCTTAAAACTTGAAGATTTCCCTTAAGCATATCAACCAGCTTATGCGAAATGGCCAACCCAAGACCTGTACCTCCAAACTGGCGAGTTGTATTAGGATTGGCTTGAGTAAACTCCTGGAATATCAAATCATGCTTATCTAAAGGTATTCCTATTCCAGTATCGAGCACGGCAAAACGAACCCAAACCGAGGCATTGGTTTCCCTTTCCTTTGCAATTTGTATTGTTACGGAACCATTGAGCGTAAACTTAATGGCGTTGGATGTAAGGTTGGTAAGTATTTGGTTTAGCTTACCCGAGTCGCACTGCACATTGTTGGGCAGGGTGCTATCGTAATCGAGAATAATATCAACACCCTTTTTGCTGGCCAAATGCTTAAACATATTGTAAACACCCTTGGCAATTTCGCTAAGATCGGTAGGATGCCTATTAACTGTAAGCTTACCGGCTTCAATCTTACTGAAATCGAGAATATCATTAAGCAGTGACATAAGCCCTTGGGCAGAGTACTTTAGGTTTTGCAAGTACTCCATTTGGTGAGCCAGCGGATTATCTTGCAGCAGGATATTGGCCATTCCTATAACCGCGTTCATAGGCGTGCGAATTTCATGGCTCATGGTGGAGAGGAAACGCTCCTTGGCCTTTGATGCCTGCTCGGCCTCGTCGCGCGCCTTAATAAGCTCTAACTCCTGCCGTTTGCGCGATGTGATATCAACCATAACACCCATAAAACGGCTAACCTTCTTATCCTCAATCACAGCAATGATATGGGTTAATGCAGGGAAATGGCTACCATCGAGCTTTTGAGCCACTAGCTCAACCGAAGGTAATTCGGGGATAGTGGAGCTACGCTTTAGGTAACTTCTAACTTTTGGCTTATCCTTTGGGCTAAATAGATCGGTTATATGAATTCCCTGCTCAAGGCTGTTTGGGGCAAAACCAAAGAATAGTTTTAGGTAATTATTTGCAAAGGTTAGAAAGCCGTTTGCATTAGCCTCAAAAACCTTCTCGGGCAGCAGCTCGGCCAGCTGCCTAAAGCGTTGCTCGCTTTGCAAAATCTTCTCCTGAGCAAGCTTTTTATCGGTAATATCGGTTATTACAAACAGCAGGCACTTCTCCCCCTGTATGTCGATAATCTCTGCCGAAAAGCTACAAAGCACACGTTGACCCAAAGAGTTAACTAGCGAGGTCTCAGCATCAAGCACTCTCCCCTCGCTCAAGATCATCTCCTTAAGCTGGTTTCGCAACTTGATATCGGGAAATATATTGAGCTCGCGGGAGGTGGAGCCTACAACCTGTTCGCGGGTTAAGCCAGTAATTTTCAGAAAAGTTTCGTTCACATCGATAAAGCGCCCCTCGTCGAAGCTGCTAATCACCATCATCACCGCATTGTTATCAAATGCCTTGCTAAACTTCTCCTCCGATAGCTTAACTATACGCTCGGCCTCGATGCGCAGCGAGATATCCTGACAAATGGCGAAGACAACCTCCTTTTGGCTCCAGTTACCTTTGAAAAGTCTTACTTCCACAGGAATAAGTTTACCATTCCCCCTCACCAAGTTTCCCGAAAGTATCATCCGCTTACCGAAGAAAGCATCGGAAACCATATGCTTAGCCTCATCCTGCATCGATTTTTCGAAAAACGATGAAAAACTCTTCAGCACAATCTCATGCTCGTCCATCCCCATTCGATTATAAACACTCCTATTGGCCTGTACCACCATCCCCCTTTTGCTGATGATGAATACCATATCCTCGAAGCCATTCACTAGCAATCGGAAGTTCTGCTCCTCCTCCACCAGTTTCCGTTCAAACTCCTTTTGCTGGGTAATATCAAAGCAATTATCCAACAGTGCTGGCTGTCCGTTCCAGCTAACAATTGACACATTGGACTTAAACCATCTCATCTCACCATTCTTATGTAGGGCTCGGAAAGTGAACGATCGGGATGTTTTCTGAGAAATTTCCTGAAAATTGTTGGAGAATAAAAGCTTGATTAGTTTTCGATCCTTTGGATGTACTATCTCCACAAATTCCATTCGCTTTACCTCTTCGGCATTGTAACCTGTCAGCTGCTCGAACTGGGGGTTATGAAACACAATGCGGTTACCGCAAACTACGTAAATACTACCTGCACAGCTATTCACCAAGGCCTCGAAAAGATTATTGCCGAAATCAGCAGAAAGCACCTCGGGAGTAACCCTTTGGTTATCGGGATTTTCGCTATGTAAATCCGATGAATGCATACTTATGAGAGTTGATTTAAAGTAATAATACGCCTACAGGAATTGTTTGTGTTAATTGATGTTAGAGACTTTTAACAAAAGTACAATTATCTTGTTTAATTCGTAAATTCGAGGCCAATAATTAATCGAATTCCACATTTGCTGAACAATTTCTATTAGAAAATAATGAAACGAAATATTGCTATGCTAATCTTCTTTTCCATTGTACTTATCGTAACCATTGGGGTAAACTACTACATTTATCGTCGCACCGTTCCCATTTTTGCTTTTGCTGGAGGATACGAACTTGCCCTACGCCTCCTTTTTTGGGCAATAGCCCTCTCGTACCCAATAGGTCGATTTTTAGAGCGTGTAGTTCCATCGGGTGCTGCCGAATTAGTTGCTAAAATTGGCTCGTTCTGGTTGGCAGCCATGCTTTACCTCACGCTGATGTTCTTGCTTTTTGATCTTTTGAAGTTGATGCATAGCTGGACTGGATTCCCTTCCTTTCTCTCGGCCAAAGATAGTATTTCGTTTCTCCGAAAGATTTCAGTTGGAATATACGCTACAACAGCAATAATTATTTTTGCAGGATACCTTAACGCTATCTACCCAAAGGTAAGCAGTGTAACCATAAAGACAGACAAGTCATTGAATGGTAACGCTATGCTAAAAATTGCTGCAGCCTCGGATATTCATTTGGGAACCATTATATCCAACGGCCGGTTAGAGCGCTTTGTGCGTATGATGAACGAGCAGAAACCCGATATAATTCTGCTTGCAGGCGATATCTTTGATGAGGATTTGGGGCCAGTTATTAAGAATAATATGGGCGATCAGATCAAACAGCTTAGCGCTCCGCTGGGTGTTTACGCTATTACAGGCAACCACGAGTACATTGGAGGGGTCGATGCAGCCATAAAGTACCTCGAGGATCACGGCATTACAGTTATTCGCGACTCGGTGGTAACACCACAGGGAAAGCTAAATGTTGTAGGTAGAGACGATAGGCAGGCCAAAATGATGGGTGGTAATATGCGCAAACCCATCGAACATATGGTTGTAAACATTGACAATAACCTCTTTACCATTATGCTCGACCACCAACCCTACAACCTTAACGAGGCGGTGGAAAATGGTATCGATCTTCAAATATCGGGACATACCCACCACGGGCAACTTTTCCCGCTAAACCTTATTACCAAGGCAATGTTTGAAGTAAGCCGAGGATACAAGATGATTGAGAATTCTCATATTTACGTATCGACAGGATTTGGCACTTGGGGTCCTCCGGTTAGGGTTGGTAATAGGCCGGAAATTGTGGTTTTTGAGGTGAGTACTGGTAAGTAAACTTGAAGAGACCTGACAGCCCTGCAAGAGGCAGACAGACTGATTGACTGATTGGATGACCCTGCTTGCCAGCAGGCAGGCTGCCTGACTGGCGTCAGAGCAGGCAGGTTGGATGATTGGATGATTGAAAACTCACTAACCAATTACCGTTTTACCGATTACTGATTACCGATTACCGATTACCGATCACCGATCACTGATTACTGATTACTGATTACTGATTACTGATTATCTCGTTAACCTCCAAAAAGCGTCGGTTCCCCTCGTCAACTTACGTTTCCGAGACAAGCTGAGACAGGCCGATCACTGACTACCGATCACTGATCACTGACTACCGATTATCTCGTTAACCTCCAAAAAGCGTCGGTTCCCCTCGTCAACTTACGTTTCCGAGACAAGCTGAGACAGGCCGATTACTGACAACCAAAACCTAACCCCTTTCCACCAAAAACACCTGCTTGCAATCCTTAACTAATCTATATCTATCATCAATCCTAAAGCCCACAACCCAAACAATATGGCCATTCGACTCCAACACGTAAACAGAGTGCTTATGGTGCAAAGGTACTTTCTGGTCTACCAGAAAATCGCTAATCTTTTTGCGCCCCTTCATGCCAAACGGGACAAACCAGTCGCCCTCGCGCCACAGGCGCAGTGTTAGGGGAAAATGCAGCTTACCAAAATCGAGCGCAGCAACATCTGCCAATTTGGGGATGGTAAAACCGCTATCGTTACTAACTACGCTAAACGATAATGCTATTGGTTCCGTTATTACACCAACTGCCTCATCAATTTTAGCCTCATTTATTTCTGTTGATATTTCGGCATGTGAAACAATAAGCACCTCCCTATCGCGAACTAGACTATGGGTTGCCGAGTAAAATAATTTCCCGGGTTGCGAGTAGAGCGACTTTTCGATATCGATAACCACAGCGGGCGAAAATCCAAAATTGGCCAGCTCCTCTATGAGAAATAGCTGACGAAATGGATACCTAACCAGCTCCTCAATGCAGTAGTGTACCTCGTTAGGCAACTCGCTTCTAACCTTTGCTCTAAAATCGGCATTCATAGCCTCAATGGCTTGCCATGTGTTGGACAGGTGTAGCGATGTGCTATAAATATTATCGATGGCAGCAGGGTTAATTACTTGCAACTCGGGCAAAATGTTATGGCGAATTCTGTTGCGGGCGTACTTGGTTTGAGCGTTGGACGAGTCGTTACGGTAAGCAATAGCGTGCTGAGCAGCATACTCCTCAATCTCATGCCTATAGGCAAAAAGCAACGGACGGATAATGCTGTTTGATTTTGATTTTATCCCCGTAAGCCCCTTTAAACCTGCTCCGCGGGTAAGGTTAAAGAGAACCGTTTCCGCCACATCGTTCTTGTTGTGCGCAATGGCCACCGAGGAAAATCCTTTCTCGTTACAAAGATTTGAAAACCAGCTGTACCTAAGCTCACGAGCAGCCACTTGAATAGACACATTATTATTGGCAGCATACTCCGTTGTTTTAAAATGCTTTACCAACAACTCCACCCCAAGCGTTTCGCAGGTTTCGCGAACCAGCGCCTCGTCGGCATCGGCCTCTTGCCCACGCAGATGAAAATTGCAGTGCGCCACGGCAAAATTATATCCGCAGGCATTAAAAAGATGAAGCATCACCATTGAGTCGCCCCCACCGCTTACGGCTAACAGCAGCTTGCTTTTGGGCTCAACCAGTGAGTGCTCTTCGATATATTGTTTAAACTTTTTTTTCATAACGGCTCTAGGCGAGGTCTCATTTTTTAATTTATTCTTTAATTTTCTTCTTATTCTCAATATAAACTCTCTCGTTTAGTTTTCTCAATGTTTTCAAAAAAATCTTTTTCATTTAAAATTGATAACTGATATTTTGCAATTTCTCTGAATTTCAAAAATCTATCCTTTTTATTAACTTCATCCTTAATCATTTCTGAATTTAAAGTTTCAAGATTTGATAAAACGGCAAGTTCATTAATACTAGCAATATCACTAATATTCATAGATTTTTTTGCTAATTCAGGATTCGCTTCTCGCCAATCTTTGGCTGTACAGTTGAATAATGCTACATTTAACAAATCAGCTTCTTCGGCGTAAGTTAACCATTCAGTTCCTGCTTCGTAATTTTTATTTGGGAGAATGTAGTTTTTAATTACATCAGTGTGAATTAGATAGTTCGTTTTGCTTAGTATTCTTTTTACGTTCCATTCTAAATTGTATTCATTTGTTTCAATCTCTTTAAGTCTTTGATATTCTGTAATTAAATATAGTTTAAACGTTGGGCTTAACCACGAGGCAAATTCAAAGGCTATGTCTTTATGTGCGTATGTTCCACCATAACGACCTGATTTAGAAACAATACCTATTGCGCTAGTTGATTCTATCCATTTTTTTGGAGTTAATGTAAAACTATTTGACCCTGATTCAATTCTAAAGGCATCGAATTCGATGCCTTTAAAAGTTGGATTATTCAAATGCTCCCAAAGCCCAAGAAATTCTATAGTACTTCTGGTTCTCATCCAGTTTTGAATGATGTAATTTGTTCTTTCTGAGTCACGATATTTAGCCATGTCCGTCAATGAGATATATTCTTCTTCGTTCTGTTTGTAAAGAACAATCTCAATTTCTTTGACATTCAATTTTACTTTATTCATCCGTAACTTATTTAAAATAAGAACAAATATAATCATTTTCTTGCGGTAAACTTTTCTCGGAGTTTTGTCTCACAATGAAGGAACACTAGCTTGTTGTTAACACCTTTTCTATAGCCATTGCCTTTAGCAGGCACTCGCTGTACTCCTGCACGGGGTTCGACTTACTGGTAATAGCACCACCAACCGAATACGATAGGTAACGCTTGGTTTTGTTGTAGAGCAAGCTACGTATAACCACGTTAAAATCGGCATTACCCTGCGAGTCGATATACCCCATCGTACCAGAGTATAGCCCACGCTTTGTGCGTTCCAACTCCTCGGCAATTTGCATAGCGCTAACCTTAGGTGCACCAGTCATTGAGCCCATTGGAAATGTGGCCTTTAGCAAATCTACAATATCAGAATTAGCATTAAGATTGCATGAAACGGTAGATATTAGCTGATGAACCTGCGGAAATGGGTACACCCCGCACAGCTCATCAACGGTAACGCTGCCCCGTTGCGCCACACGCGATAGGTCGTTACGTACCAAATCCACAATCATAATATTCTCGGCTCGCTCCTTTGGGTCGTTTTTGAGCTTATCGGCCAGCTGCTTATCGTCCTGTGGGTTATTGCCACGCGGACAGGTTCCCTTAATTGGTTGCGAGACAATCCTATTGCCCTGCTTCTGCAAGTACCTCTCGGGGCTGGCACAAAGCAGAAACTTATCATGAAACTTGCCAAATGCCGAGAAGGGCGTGGGCGACAGCTGATTAAGCCGTAAATAGGTTTCGTAAGGATTTATTCGGCATGTTTGTGCGTAGAACTCCTGGCAAAGGTTCATCTCGTAGATATCACCCCTATGGATATGCGCAAGCACCCTATTCACGGTATCGATATACTCATCCTTTGTAAAACGTGCCTGTGTTATTATATCCTTATCATTCTGTGCGGCAATAGCAGGTTCATCCATTATGGCATCGAACAGGCATCCTGCGGTTTGGCGGTTGTATTTATCTTTGGAGTAATGAATATTGAGAATACCATCCTGCACAGCAAATACTATGGAAGGCATGAAGAAAATCATTTCGGGAAAGTGAAGACCATCGGAGTTGTTAGAGCTTAATTTTTCTACCTCATTCTTTAAATCGTAGCCCAAGTAGCCAAAAAGCCAATCGTTTTGGGCAGTTGCATCACGTAGCTCGTCAAAATAATTCTTGCTGGGAACAATAAGGCTGTCGGCACCAAATGCAGCAAGCACCTCATACCGGCTGAAGGGTGAGTACGCATCGCAGGTAAGCATATCGGAATTGCTACGAAGTACCAGTGCGTATCTTTCATTTCTGCTCCAACGACAAAGCTGGTCGGCAAAGCGTGCTACTTTTTTTATGGGTATTGAAATAGTGCCTCTCATACCGCAAAGATAGGCAGAATTTGAGTTCTGCTCTAACGCTGCAAATTTTTCTTATTTTTGCTGATATAAAATCGACATATAACCATGTTTCCTACCACAAAATCGTTTGTATACACGCTAACACGCATTGCATCGAGATACAGAACCGAGCTTGCCCAGAACTTTGCAGCCAAAGG